>OHSI01001892.1_pt1 | contig 9948 bp, 10 predicted proteins | sample 1578641 | NCBI WGS metagenome assembly OHSI01 (sample SAMEA3879535, study PRJEB24766) | human gut metagenome | biome: human-associated habitat; feature: feces | place: USA | collected 1985/1987 | reverse complement strand
CCAGCGGCTTACCTATCTGCTGACACTATCCACTTACCGATGTGCTGACCTCACCATGGAAAAGCTGTGTGTCCGCATTGCAAACTCTGAACACAGCATTGCCTGATTCTGCTTGGGTAAGCAAAGCCTGACCTGCCGCTTTCGTTACGCTGACAGCAGGGATATTGCCCGCACCGTCATTTATCTGCATGTTTACAATGCCCATGGTGTTGTTGTAAACGACACATGCAATTGCACCGTTAGCCTGAGCTATGCTCTGCTTTTCAGGGAAAGAATTGCCTCCTCGTGAAACAACGGCGACCTTACCGTTTACGTCAATGCCTGCATAATCTGCCTCAGTGCCGTAACCGGGAACCATAACATATTCAAGTTCACGGTTTCTGAAATTTGCAATGAAGCTTGTTGCAGAGGTTGCTGCTGTATCCTGATAGCCGAAATCCGCCCCGCCGACAGTGATGTACAGCTGTTCGTAACCGTCGTTATCAACGGAAGCAACGGAGATGGCAGCACTGTACGTTGACGGAGTACCGACGAGACCGGTATCGGGGTTCGGAAGAAGAGACATGTTCATGCCCCACCTGTTGCCGTATGCATTGTTTGTATCGTTGCCGGCAGCGATAATAATCTGAATATCGGATTCGAGGAATTTGTTCATCGTTTCCATCATGGTGGGAACATCGGTAAAGCCTGCTGCAGCACCGAGTGAAAGGTTTACGGTATCGACTTCAAGCCTTACGCAGTCTTCCATTGCGGCAAGTATTGTTGCCCAACCTGCACCGCCGCCGGACTGGAAAACCTGCATAACGACAAGCTGTGCGTCCGGAGCAACACCGACAGCCTTACTTCCTTCAATCTTGTTTGCCGCAGCAATACCTGCAACATGCGTTCCGTGATCCGAACCTGCATATGTGTTCGATACGTCAAAATCAGCTGTGGCATAATTGAAGATGAACGGAAGCTTCGTGTTGTAATACGAGCGATTAAGCTTCGGGGTGCTTTTGCCCGCATTAAGCGTATACCAAATATCATCGACGCTCTGTCTTGTGATAGGGTCATCAAGCTTGTCATCGGGCAATGCGGCGAAATTCGGGTGTGTAACAAGGATTCCCGTGTCAAGAACCGCTATTCTCATGCCCTTTCCGCCGTAGCCGGAATTGTTGAGTATGTCCGAACCGATCATCGTTGAAGCGTTGTTTGTAAGCGGTGCAAGATCATAATCCGTTTCCGGCAAAGCAAAAGTCGGTGCAACATAAACGCTTTCAACACCGTTGAGTGCCTCAAGCTTTTTCCTGTTGCCGTATGCGGTCGTGACGGAAAAGCCTGTCATTGCAACCGTATAATCAAAACCAAACTCGTGCTTTGATTTGCCGAGAGCCTCAGCTGCCTGCTTTTTCGCAGAATCAATCGCCTTGATTTGTTTCGACTCCTGAGACTTGACTGCCTCTGTTCTTTCGGAAATTTCCCTTACAGAGTAGTTTCCAAGCAATGAGGCGGACTTCAAAACAACTATGAATGTCACCTCGTCGCCGGATCTCAACGATGCGGCAGCATCGTTTTCGGAGAAGGGGGTGCTTGAAAGCTCGAACCTGTCGGTATTCAGCTTTCCATGATGTGTGTTCGCAGTCGAACCCCTGCCTTCACGTCCGGTCGCAAAGCCGCTTTTACTTTCGCGTGCCGTGAGGGAAAGAGGCCCGTCGGCTGTGCCTGCTATGCTGCTGCTTGTTTTCGCGATCAAATTCATCGGAAAACAGCTGACGAGCATAACGAGAGTCAGCAATAGTGCCAAAACTCTTTTCTTCATTAGTGTACCTCCTTGTGATTAATACTGATGTTCTTTCGGGCAATCCAACCGAAAGAATCCGTCATCAAGCATATATTAACATAGTATACCTTTTATGTCAACAGTTTCGGTGTGGGTATACCAATTATTCTCGGCGCCGATGATTGGCTGCACACGGCCTGCAAAAACATTTACATCTGTTATAGGCAGCAGAGGGAGAAATACGCAGTTTTACGGCAGGAGCAGAGCGTGAGTTGTCAGAGCAACATTCTGTCAACATGACATAATTCGCTGTCCGCACCTTCTGTCCCCAAGGTGAGACGGATGAAACGGCACGGCGAAATATCGGAAGACGATTCCGAACCGGCAAGACTTATGAACTCTGCACAACGGCATCCTGCCCGCAGTGCAGACGCATAAAGCCGACGCTCGAGGCGTCGCGAATACCGTTCAGAACAATGGACGTGTCTGAGCATGCGGATTCAACAACAAGGAAGATCCGATCACCACGGCTGCAGAGAACAAGCCGGTCGTGACGACGCTGCGGGATACAAAATGATGACTTTCCTCCGAAGAATTTTTTGTTTCAGCGAAACAACTGTCCCTTGTGACAGTGACAAGAGTCGGAATATGCATTATAATGGTATCACAAGATGCTCGGTACGTCTTTCAATCGTTAAGCGATCGGAAGTTGCTATTGCAAATTAGGAGTAAAAAATAAAAATAATACATGCAAACTTGCAAGACCGCTCGTCGTCACCGTAGTGGCTGCGGTCATCGCAGGCACTCTCGGCATCATGACATCGGCAGAGGGCTGTACGATTGCCCGGTATGTCGGCGTCAAGTACTCTGCTTCCGAGTGTCACGGCAGAGAACGACTACGGTTCGCTGGGCAACTCCTATAGCTTCAGCGCCCCCCCGATGGTGCTGTTCAACGGAGAAACCATCACGGAATACTCCGACATATACCCCGGCAGTACCGTGGAGAATATAAAAACCGGCAGCAGCCTGACGGTATGCCGGAAAACAGCGGACGGCGGCAGGATGTCCGCGAAATATGGCAGAACGAGCGAGAAAGCCATCTGCGCGCTTCTCAAGTCCCTTTAACCGATTCTGCCGAGAAGGAGTCACAATGAATGAAAAACCGAACCCCTCGAAGAAAGATATTTATTCTTATCTGGCGTTGCTGCTCTGCTTCGCCTTGTTTGTGGCAGGCGTCTGCGGCATCGTCTCGAGCAGAACCGCAAGCCATGAGTACAAGAACTCCGACGACGTGCGGGAGGTCAGCGCAGTCGTTCAGGATTACGAGCCAATCGCGATAAAGGACTCCGACGGCAACACAACCGATTGGAAGTACGAGGCCAAGCTGTCATTTGACGTCGAAGGAAAGACCTACACCGGAAAGGATACTTTCTACAGAGATATAAGCTCCGGGGACAAGGTCACGGTCGAGGTCTATCGAACCGGAAAGGGCGAGTATAAGCTCGCTCCGGAAGGCAATCCTGCGGATTTCCTTCTGTACTGTATGGCTGTTGTTGTCGGCGGTTTTCTGACTGTGGTGATGACACACAGCGTTGTGGCACCTGGCAAAAAAGAAGAAGCCGGGGAAAAAAGCGACAATAACAAGAACAAGAGGTAGTTATGAGTCTGTCAGATGCATTCTGGATAGCGGCGGCCTTTGCCGTGATCTGTGCGTATTATATCGGCGAAAAGATCATTGATATCGATTTCTCGTGCTTTCTTGCGAAAAACAGGAAAAAGGCGAAGTATAAAAGACTTCTCGCAAAGCGTGAAACGCCGCTTGCAAATATGGGACTGCGCCGCAATATCCGAAACGCATATGAAAATGTTTTGTGCCCCCTCGCCAAAGCGGATAAAAGCCTGCTGCCGATCAGGATGGATAAAACCTTCCGCAGACGCATCGAGCTCCAGATCGACAGTCTCGCAAGGCACAGCCTTTACCGTGACATCCGCGTGGCTGACCTCGGTCCGGGACAGAAAATCGGGTTCCGGACATGGGAGGACGACGGCAGGGAATGGCGTGAAGCCGAGCTTGAGTGCTGCGCACTTGAGCGCCTGATCTCCGCGAAGAACTCTGAGGTCGAGCACGAGATCTACCGAAAGCACGCCTGTCTGCGAGTCCTTCAGTCGCGGCATGTTCAGACGGTTGACTGCGGTAACGGCAAAAAAACCTTCTATGCCGGAAAAGCCAAGGTGATCTGCCCGTCATGCGGTGCCGAGGTCACGCTCAGCAGTCAGCAGGTAGTCTGCGAATACTGCGGCGCAAGGATTCAAACGGATTTTTACGACTGGCAGACCGAGGTTTTTGAGATCTACGAGCATATCGGGAACAATCTCAGAAAGTTTCTGCTGCTGCTCGGGTGCATGACGGTACTGTTTCTCTCCGAATTTCTCTGTCTCTACCTGATAAAGGATACCGAAATATCCCTGGCGGCAGGTGTGGGCACGGCGATTCTGGTGCTTGCGGCACTGACGGCTCTGGCGTTTGCCCGGAAGCTGAGGCACGATAAGCTGGCGAAGCGGATTGAGCTTTATTCGGAAAACTACCTCCGATCCTGCATAACCGAGGCTCTTTACAAGGACGCCGGCAGCGATGAGCTGCTTGACTACAGCGTAGGTACGATCATTCTGAAAAAAGTCGTCAACACGGAGGACACAACCACGATAACCGCCGACGTTTACGGAAGCGAGACATATCTTCCTGATAATAAAAAACCATACACAAAAAAAATCAGAAGAACGCTCACTCTGCAAAGAGCAAGACACCCCGATAAAAGAAAGACGGACGGAAAGCTTTTCATCGAAAAGGACTGCCCGTCCTGCGGAGCCAATTTCATTCCTGACGAAAAACACTGCTGTTCGTTCTGCGGATACAGTCTCGATGCGGATAACGCCAAATGGGTCGTGCTGACGGCCGACAAAAAACAAGGAGGATCCTTATAATGGGATTATTCGACAAAAAATACTGTGACGTCTGCGGTGCTTTGAAGACCGTGCCTGTTGAGGCTGATGCGGCTCGGACTTCTGTCAATGAGACATGGGTCTGCCCTTCCTGCGGTTCTGAGGGTCAGTCAAAAAATTTCTGCGAGAACTGCGGATGCGCGAGGCCGGCTCCTAAAACGGTGCGCTGCGTGTCCTGCGGCTGCACCCCGGAGAATCAGGCAAAGCCGCCGAAGTTCTGCCCCGAGTGCGGCAAACCGCTGTCCTGACGCTATGAAATGCCGAAGATTATTGAGGGCGGTGATAATAATGTCTGCTGTTTTTACGGTATCCGCGCTGTTCGGCTGTGGAGGGAGCAGGAAATACACGGTCGATGATATCATTGCTTTCCACACCTCCTGCTGCGGCATGGAAAGCAATCCGGTGTATGCTTTCGCGCTGCGAAAACAGGATGAAAACTGGCTCTTCTCCGCAAGCTGCATGGTCAAGAGCCGGGAGGACTGTTACACATCCTTCAGTTCCTTCCCGATACCGACCGAGGAAGCGGAGAAATTCCTTGAGATCATCCGCGAGGAAGACGAGATCAGGCGGCTGCGGAAATACCGCAATCCGATACGCTTCTTCCACATAGCCGACGAGCCGATGCGCAGCTCCGGAATGACCTTCACCGACGGAAACAGCATTGAAAAAGAGACCAAGCTTTGCGACAGGGCTGTTGACTGCCTGCGCGACCTTGCCGACAGACACTATGAAGCTGCCGAAAAAGCCGAGTCGGAGTCCATAAAGAATGAGCTCACCTCGGTATCTGTCCGTCTAAAGGACACCGAACCGTGGCGCTCGCATTCCTTCACTCTGAAAAAAGACGGCGACCACTGGTACTTTTCATTTGAATGCTCGTTCGGAGAGGACAGCTTGCCTGTAAAGGCGGAAAATGTCCGGCTTTCAGACGAGGAGACAGACGATGTGATCAGAATCATTGCGAAATATGACCTGATTTCCAAGGCGAGCGGATATGCCGAGCCGCCGGAAGATGTCGATGGTATTACCGACCGGAATGTGTATATCACGGATTTCAGCCTTGCCGACGGGAGAAGGATCAACTCATCCCTCCCCGTGCCGGATGAGCTCAACTGTTGCCTTTATGGGCTTGCAGGGGCACAATTCCTGACTGAGGTCAATATCAGCCGTGGCTGCATGGATCATTCCTCATCATACTCGTTCAGTCTCGAAAAAACGGAAGACAACTGGTTTCTGTCCTTCGACTGTGCGGCAGATTGCGTAGGATATCATACGAAAGCGGAAAAGATTCCTGTCGATACCGAAGAAGCAGAGGAAATACTCCGAACAGTCAGGGAAAGACGTCTCATAAGCGAGGTTCTGTCATATGAAGCGCCGTCGGAAAGCGACGTATATGTTCTTGACGAAACCACATACAACACATCGTTTGCTTTTTCGGACGGCAGCTCAGTACACGCCCCGATAAGCGCGGGCAGAGAGTTAACCGACGCATTCTATTCTCTTGCGGGCAGAAAAATCAAAAAATAAGTCGGTTCTTTCGGGAAATGAAAAGGAGAACTGTAACGGCTGAAAAGTGTGCGATTTGCTGAGCGGAAATTAATATGTTCCAAACCCGGAAGCTTCAAGACGGAAACCGCATCTGCCCTTCACCTGCTTCTCCGGCTCGACGCCTGACAACAACTATACGCCGAGCCAGCCGTATACGCTCGTCATCGGGTCGAACCACGTTTCAAACGAGGAGCCCGGCTGCATGAAGCTCTTCATCCCCTGCGGCGGAGCGTATTCCCCGCACCCGATAAAGCTGCGTCAGCGTGGTTCCGACGGCAAGTGGTTCCTGTGGGAGCAGTACCTGCTGACCGGCGTCCGCACACCGAAATCCGAGGCCCCCGGGCATAACCCGCCTTCGGGATCAACGATAAAACGACCAACAGAGAGGAGAAATCACAATGAACATTATCGGAAAATGGAAAGTCAAGGAGCTGCTCTTCCCCACCCGCAACGGCATGGAGTCCTACACGCCGGAAAATCTGCCGGTGGGAGATCACGCTGACGAAATCATCATGCTGCTCATGAGCATAACCCAATTTACCGAGGAGGGCCTCATGAAAACGCTGATGCGCGTACCCGAGGACAAAATCGAGCTTGCGAAGTCGCAGGGCGCCGTGATCGACGAGGACGGTTTCGCCGCAATCGAGCAGACCACCTGGAAAGAGAAGGACGGTAAGTTTTACTACGATACCAAAGTCAAAGGCGAGGTCCTCGGAGAGACGGTCGACCCGTTCGCCGAAATACCTGTGGATGAGAACGGCTGTCTGACCATCGCGTATGGTACGATGATACTCGAGCGCGTCGGAGACCGATGCGCCCCGGAGGAGTGATCCTCATGTCCGTACCGATAACTCCCGAGGACTGCGGAAAACTTCGGGAAAGCCGTACGCAGCCTGTGCGTCCGTATGACGGTGACGACATGATCAATGTACCGATAGATCAAAGCGTACTGTACGGCGTATGGAAGAACGACGACATCAAAGCCGTGATCGAGGTTTCAGGTGATAAACCGCATATGATCGTCACCGAAAACGGAAAACTCATTTTTGAGGGAGACGTAATACTGCAGAAGTTCGGAGATCTCCGCTTCACCGACGGGAAAGACGGCGATGGAAATGAATCCTACGCGCCATACTCAGCTCTTACGTTCAGTCGCAACGAGAATGTCTACAAGTACCGCCCTCTCTTTGAAGGCACGGTGATCACATTCACAAAGCAAGCGGAATAAAAGCCAAGGAGGTGCTGCTGCAAAATCAAGTCATATTTGCAGCAGCACTTTTCTTTTTTAAGGAGGGCAATCCGGGGGTGCCGAACATCAGCATTTTCCGGTTCAAGCGAAGCGGACTCATGCGGAAAGCGTGTTTTTTGAGTACGGCAAACAGACCTTCTCGGGCAGCCCGCTTTATATCTGTTTTGTGCAAATTAATTATGCACGAAAGCCAAAAACCGGGCAACCCTTCTTGAGCTGCCCGGTTTTGTTTTCGGGGCTGATGCAGCAGCCCTTTGTTCTTCCTTAATACAGTCCTCTGCCGGTCCCTCGTCCCTTAAGCAGGAACGGGAGATGCCTTTGTCCGTCTCAGCCGCTTGGCGGCACCGCAGTGAGCAGAAGCGGAAATTCTTTCCGAACTATGGTGTTTCTCACCCGGCAGGATAATCCGAGGCTTACCCCTTGTCGGAAGCAAGAACCTGGTCGATGAGCTTTTGCAGCGTTTCCGCCTGCTTCTTTTCCGTAACGGCACCTACAATGGGCTCACCGACGATATTGCCGCTGCGGTCTACCACATAAGTGGTGGGGTAAGCGAAGATGTTCGCGGTGAATTTTCCGGCTTCACTGTCAGAGTCGAAGTACACGTTCCGGTAGGTTGCTCCCTTCTTGGACAGTACATCTTTTGCTTCGGAAATTGCCGCTTCGTCTCCGCCCAATGTGAAAGAGTTGATGCCGATGAGCGCACCGCCCTTATTTGCAAGTTCTTTGTTCAATGCGTCAAGCTCGGCAATTTCCCCGACGCACGGCCCGCAGGTGGTAAACCAGAAATTCACCACCGTGACAGCATTGCGGGAAAACAATTCATCGCTGGTCACATCATTTCCTTCTAAGTCTTTTCCGACAAAGGACGGGAATTTTTTCATACCGATGTTCCCCTCCGCAGGGATGCTTGTGGTGCTCTCAGAAGGCGTTTTTTTCGCAATCTCCGGGAATTTTTCCTCTAACTTTGTCAGTTCGTTTTCAATTTCTCGGATTTTTTCCGCCTCAGCCTTAAGCAGTTTCAGCTCATCTGCAGTAAACTGGTCTTTGGCGGATTCAATCGTTTTAAGCAAAAAATCTCCGTAATTTTTGCCGTCTTCAATCATCGCCATGCCTTTATCCGCTGCCATAAACACCTTATCCCAAAGCTGAGTGTTTTTCGACAGTATCGCGTTTTCCTGAGCCATGAGGTCTTTATGCATTGCAGAAGCCTCTTCCGCATTCTTGGGACCCTTTTTTGATCCGCAGGCCATCAGAGACAGCAGCACAGCGGATATCAGCAACATAATCAACCAACTTGTATAATTCTTCTTGACCATTTCTTTTTTTCCATCCTTTTCTTTTTTATTTTTTCACACAAACATTCGTATTGCATATCAGCACCGATGCCGGCATCACCGCCGAGACCGGCGCTGAAATTTTCTTGATTTCATGGGCTTTCCTCCTTAGCTCTTACTCTTTTTTTGATGTTTCCGCCGTTTTTTCCGTTTTTTTATCGGAGCCGAAGCCATAGCGGAAGCACACTGCGCCCGTCGGACAGGCATGTATGCACATACCGCAGCGGATGCACTCAGTGTGGTTGGGCGTTTTCGTCACATCCACATCCATCTTGCAGGCTTTGGCGCATTTTCCGCAGGAGACGCACTTGTTTTTATCCACCTTAATTTGGAAGAGGGACACCCGGTTGAACAGCGCATAGAACGCACCCAGTGGGCAGAGCCACTTGCAGAAGGGACGATAGAATACCACGCTCAGCACGATCACCGCCAACAGGATGCTGAATTTCCAGGTAAACAGGCTCCCAAGTGCCGCTCGGATGCCGGAATTGGCAAGGGACAGCGGGATGGCTCCCTCCAGCACACCCTGCGGGCAGAGGTACTTGCAGAAGAAGGGGTCGCCCATGCCCACATCGTTCACAAGGAACGCCGGCAGCAGAAAGACCATCACCAGCAGAATGGCATACTTGAGGTACGTCAGGGGCTTCAACTTCCTTGTGGAGAGCTTCTTCGTGGGAATTTTATGCAGCAGATCCTGAAACCACCCGAAGGGACACAGAAATCCGCAGATAAACCGTCCCAAAAGAACTCCCAACAGGATGAGGAAGCCGGTGATATAATAGGAAAAGCTGAACTTTGACGAACCAACCACCGCCTGAAATGATCCAATGGGACAGGCTCCCGACGCTGCCGGGCAAGAATAGCAATTGAGTCCGGGCACGCAGACGGCTTTCCCTGCGCCCTGATACAGTCCTCCCTTGAGGAAGTTCGGCAGGTGCAGGTTGGTCAACAAAGCTGCTCCCGCCTGTATCCAGCCTCGGAAACGGGACAGAAACCGAGAGATTACCGAAACCTTCTTACCCAATGCCCACACACTCCAGACATAATTTGATTGCTTT
>OHSI01001888.1_pt1 | contig 9967 bp, 8 predicted proteins | sample 1578641 | NCBI WGS metagenome assembly OHSI01 (sample SAMEA3879535, study PRJEB24766) | human gut metagenome | biome: human-associated habitat; feature: feces | place: USA | collected 1985/1987 | reverse complement strand
TAGTTCATCATGGAGAACATACCCTTCTTCATCTCGCCGCCGTACCAGGTGTTGATGATGACCTGCTCACGGGAGGTGATGTTGAAGGCGACGCAGGTCTCGGAGTTCAGACCCAGCTCCTTGAAGTTCTCGACCTTGGCTTTGGAAGCGTTGTAGACAATGAAGTCGGGCTTGAAGTTCTTCAGCTCTTCCTCGGTGGGACGGATGAACATGTTGGTGACGAAGTGCGCCTGCCATGCCACTTCCATGATGAAGCGGACGGCCATACGGGTGTCGGGGTTCGCGCCGCAGAAAGCGTCAACCACGTACAGCTTCTTGTTGCACAGCTCCTTGACGGCCAGATCCTTGACGGTCGCCCAGGTGGACTCGGTCATGGGATGGTTGTCGTTCTTGTAGCCCTCGGTGGTCCACCACACGGTGTCCTTGGAGTTGGCATCCATAACGATGTACTTGTCTTTGGGGGAACGTCCGGTGTAAACGCCGGTCATGACGTTCACAGCGCCCAGCTCGGTCAGCTGACCCTTTTCATAGCCGGTGAGAGTGGGATCCATCTCGGCGTCGAACAGCGCCTTATAAGAGGGGTTGTGGACGATCTCAGTCGTACCGGAGATACCATAATGCTTCAAGTCGATTGCCATAATACAGTAACCTCTTTCATTATAATATAGATATGGGAGTCAGGCCAAACCGTTTTCTGCTCTCTGGCTCGGCACCCCATACTTTTCGAGTGTATCATACACTATCGATATAAAAAAATCAATATAAAAAGTGTGAATTTTTTGCCATCATTGTCGAAAACAGCCGGGGCAGAGGAGGATCGGGGGCGCAAAGTGCCGCCCCGCTTCCCTAAACTTCAGCAAAGAAACGATATAAATGTACCGAAAAAGCAAAAAAATGTATTTACAACCTTTCCCCCTTGTGTTAATATATATGTCGGTGGAGGTTGGGACTTCCCCGTTTCCCCTCGTGTTTTTAACCATGATCCGTGTTTCGGCTCCTGGTCTAAAAATATACGGACAAGTCGGCCCCCCGATGCGTCCACTCAAATTCCATCTACGGAGGTTACATACAAATGGCTCAAAAAGTTCAGTTTGTGGAGACCGTGCTGCGTGACGCAAATCAGTCTCTCATCGCAACCCGCCTGCCTTACGACAAGTTTGCTCCCATGTTGGAGACCATCGATAAGACCGGCTACTACGCAGTCGAGTGCTGGGGCGGCGCTACCTTTGACGTCTGCCTGCGCTACCTGAACGAAGATCCCTGGGAGCGTCTGCGCAAGATCCGCGCTGCCGTGCCCAACACCAAGCTGCAGATGCTGCTGCGCGGTCAGAATGTTCTGGGTTACTCCCACTACCCCGATGACTTTGTCAAGCTCTTCGTGCAGAAGTCCGTGGAGAACGGCATTGACATCATCCGTATCTTCGACGCCCTCAACGATACGAACAACCTGAAGGTCGCCATGGAAGCCACCGTAAAGGCCGGCGCCATCGCCTCCGGCACCCTGTCCTACACCACCTCTCCCGTCCACACCCAGAAGAAGTATGTGGAAATGGTGAAGGAACTGAAGGAAATGGGCGCTTCCACCATCTGCATCAAGGACATGGCCGGTATCATGGGTCCCAAGGAAGCTTACGATCTGGTTTCCGCCATCAAGGACGCCGCTCCCGAGCTGCCCATCGACCTGCACACCCACTCCACCACCGGTCTTGCCTTCATGACCTACCTGAAGGCCGTGGAAGCCGGCGTGGACATTATCGACACCGCCATTTCTCCCTTCTCCGGCGGCACCTCCCAGCCCGCCACCGAGACCCTGGCCTACGCGCTGCGTCAGCTGGGCTACGAGGTCGATCTGGACGACAAGTGCACCAAGAAGATGGCCGACTACTTCAAGGTCGTGCGTGACGACTACATCAAGGACGGCACCCTGATGCCCAAGTCCATGGCCACCGACACCCAGTGCCTGACCTATCAGATCCCCGGCGGTATGCTCAGCAATCTGCTCAGCCAGCTGAAGCAGGTCAACGCACTCGACCGCTTCGACGAGGTTCTGGTGGAGACCCCCAAGGTTCGTAAGGACATGGGTTATCCCCCGCTGGTCACCCCCACCTCTCAGATGGTCGGCGTGCAGGCCGTGCGCAACGTGCTGGACGGCCAGCGCTACAAGTCCGTCTCCAAGGAGATCAAGGCTTACTGCCGCGGCGAGTACGGCCGCACTCCCGCCCCCATCGACCCCGAAATCCAGAAGATGATCCTGGGCGACGAGCAGCCTCTGACCGTCCGCTACGCCGACACCCTGGAGCCTGTCGTGGACAAGACCCGGGAGAAGCTGGGCGATCTGGCCCGGTCCGACGAGGACGTGCTGAGCTACATTGCCTTCCCCAACCTGGCCGAGAAGTTCTTCGAGGAGCGCAAGGCCAAGGAAGAGAACGTTGCTACCTACTCCATCGTGGAGTGCTAAGGAGGTACCGTTATGGTGTTATCTTCCACTTTGACGGATATCGGCTTTGTTGACGCCGCCGTCGTCGCGCTGCTGGGCTACGCCGTGGTATTCTTTGGCCTGGTTCTGCTGATGATCGTCGTCATCGGCATGGGCAAGATCTTCATCGCCAAGGAGAAGAAGGTCGCCGCCCACTCTGACGCCGCCAAGGCCGCCATTGCCGCCGTACCCGAGGCTCCCGCCGCCGACGCCCCCGCCGCTCCCGGCACCGCCGGCAAGCTGAAGCTCTACGATGTCGAGCCGAAAACCGCCGCTATGCTTATGGCCATCGTGGCCGACAAGATGGGCAAGCCCCTGAACGAGCTGCGCTTCATTTCCATTAAGGAGGTCAAATAATCATGAAATACAAAGTGACTCTGAACGGCCGCACCTACGAGGTGGAGGTCGAAGCCGGCAAGGCTATGCTGCTGGATGAGTACGAGGCCATTGTCCCCACCCCCGCCGCTGCCGCTCCCGTGGCCGGTGAGGCCGTCACCGCTCCCATGCCCGGCAACATCCTGAAGGTAAACGTCACCGCAGGTCAGGCCGTGAAGGAAGGCGACGTTCTGGTGGTTCTGGAAGCCATGAAGATGGAGAACGAGATTCTGGCCCCCAAGGCCTGCACCGTGAAGCAGGTTCTGGTTTCCAAGGGCGCCACCGTTGACACCGGTGCTACTCTGGTCGTCCTCGGCTAAGGAGGATACACCATGAGCATCAATATTGGTGAAGTCCTGTTAAATCTATGGCAGAAGTCCGGCTTCAACGCCATTTTCGTCGGCTTTGCCGACGGCGGCTGGCAGAATCTGGTGATGCTGATCATCGCCTGTGTGCTGCTGTACCTGGGCATCGTCAAGAAGTTTGAGCCGCTGCTGCTGGTGGGCATTGCCTTCGGCTGCCTGCTGTCCAACCTGCCCCTGGGTGGCCTTTACCACCAGGAGCTGTGGGACAACTTCATGAATCCCGCAAGTGAGCTGTATCACAGCTACGGCGCCATCATGCGGGAAGGCGGTCTGCTGGATATCTTCTACCTCGGCGTCAAGCTCGGCATCTATCCCTGCCTTATCTTCGTGGGCGTGGGCGCCATGACCGACTTTGGCCCCCTGCTTAGCAATCCCAAGAGCCTGCTGCTGGGCGCTGCCGCACAGCTGGGCGTGTTCGTTGCCTTCCTGGGCGGCGTGCTGCTGGGCTTTACCGGCCCCCAGTCCGCTTCCATCGGCATCATCGGCGGCGCGGACGGCCCCACCGCCATCTTCCTGACCACCCGTCTGGCCCCCGAACTGCTGGGCGCCATCGCCGTGGCTGCTTACTCCTACATGGCGCTGATCCCGCTGATCCAGCCCCCCATCATGAACCTGCTGACCTCCGCCGAGGATCGCAAGATCAAGATGGTGCAGACCCGTGCCGTCTCCAAGGCCGAGAAGATCATCTTCCCCATCGTGGTCGTTATCTTCGTGGCTCTGCTGCTGCCTGACACCGCGCCTCTGATCGGCTGCCTGATGCTGGGCAACCTGTTCAAGGAGACCGGCGCTACTGACCGTCTCAGCGACACCGCGCAGAACGCCCTGATGAACATCGTCACCATTCTGCTGTCCACCGCCGTGGGCGCCACCATGGTCGGCTCCACCTTCCTGACTGCCAGCACCCTGAAGATCGTGGTTCTGGGCGTCGTAGCCTTCGGCATTTCCACCGCCGGCGGTCTGCTGGGCGGCAACGTGATGTGCAAGCTCACCGGAGGCAAGGTCAACCCCCTGATCGGCTCCGCCGGCGTGTCCGCCGTTCCCATGGCTGCCCGTGTGTCCAACACCGTCGGCCAGAAGAACAACCCCTCCAACTTCCTGCTGATGCACGCCATGGGCCCCAACGTGGCCGGCGTTATCGGCTCCGCCATCGCGGCCGGCTTCCTGCTGTCCGTGTTCGGCTAATCGTATATCGTTTTCAACCGTGCCGGAGTGACCCTCCGGCACGGTTTTTTGTCCGCGCGGCAATTCCCCGATTGCATTCCGCAATGGGCTGTGATATACTTCTTAATAGAATCGTAATAAAAAGCCATCTTTGGCCGAATATGGGCAGAACATATCCCTTTATGGCGCAGGGAGGAGTCATTTTATGCAGCAGTCAGGTCCCACCGAAATTGCCGTTTCCCGTCTGAAAGGCGGAGCATCCGTCACGCAGCTCCTTCACGAAGCCAACGGCCCCGCCCTTGGCGACTACCTTTTCCAGTTTCTGCGTAAAACGCCCCGTTCCGTCGAGACCATCGCGGGGCTTGCGGGACTGAACAAGTCCTCCCTTTACCGGATCCTGAACGCCGAGGTCAGCCCTCAGCGGAATGTGCTCCTGCGGCTTTCCCGCGTTCTGGGCATGAACCTGTCCGAGACCCAGAAGCTGCTGAAAATCGGAGACCTCGCTTCCCTGAGCGGTTCCAGCCCGCGGGACATCGTTATCATCGACGGCATTCTGCGGGAGCTGGACATTATAGACATCAACAACCATCTGGAAAAAAACGGCTTTTCCGACTTATTCAGCAAGAAATAACGAACGTCAGACAGGAAAGAGGACCGGGATATGGAAATTCGCAGATGTATGAAATGTATGCACGCGCTGGCGGCAGGGGAGACCGTCTGCCCGGAATGCGGCCGCCCTTACGGCAGCGTGAAGGCGGAGTCTTTCGCTCTGAAACCCGGAACAATCCTGGACGGGAAGTATCTCGTGGGCGAAATGCTGGGGCAGGGCGGCTTCGGCATTACCTACATCGGCTTTGATCTGCTGCTGGAGCAGAAAATCGCCATTAAAGAGTACTTCCCCATGAGCACCGGCATGGTCAGCCGGGAAGGCCGCTCTACCGTTGTGTGGAGCGATGCCGTCATGCAGAAATCCGGCGTGGAAAAGGGCTTCGACAGCTTCTTAAAAGAAGCACGGAAAATGGCGAAACTGCGGAGCATTCCCAGTGTGGTGGGCGTGAATTCGGTTTTCATCCAGAATGAGACAGCCTATATCGTCATGGACTTTATCGAGGGCGAAACTTTGCTGAAAAAATTGCAGCGGGAAGGCCCCATGGATTATGGCACCTGCGTCAGCCTGATGACCCCCATCATGCAGGCACTGTCCGAAGTCCATAAGCACGGCATCATTCACCGGGACATCAGCCCGGACAACATCATGGTGCAGAACGACGGCAGGCTTATCCTTTTGGATCTGGGCGCGGCAAAAGACTTGGACATTCAGGGAAAGGACGGCAATGTGCAGTCCTCCCAGATGGTGGCCAAGCACGGGTTCAGCCCCGTGGAGCAGTACGGTCAGGCGGGGAAGATCGGCCCATGGACGGACGTTTACGCCATGGCCGCCACGATCTACTACTGCTGCACCGGCGTCCTGCCCCCCTCCGCCACCGACCGCATGATAGAGGACACCTTGACCTGCCGTCCGCGGCTGACGAAGGAGCAGTTTGACGTTCTGGCCTTCTGCATGAACGTCCTGCCCCAGAAGCGCCCCCAGAATATGGACGCGCTGCTTCAGATCGTCACCCACCCGGTAAAAAATACGCAGCCTGCAGGGGACGTCCCGAAAACCGAGCCGGTTCGACCGGAAGTCCGGAACTACGCACCGCCGAAGCCCGCCCCCGCGGCGAAGCGTCCGCTTCCCAAGTGGCTGATCCCCGGCATTGCGGCGGCAGTGGCGGTGATAGCCCTCATCATTTCCGTCGGCAGCGGCGGGAAAAAGTCCACCCCCGCTTCCTCCGTGAAAGCACCGGCCGCGCAGACCGTTGCTACGGAACCTGCGCCCACTGCCCCTATGGAAGTCCATACTATGGCGGCGGCAAAGTTAGACTTTGATGAGGACGCCTTCTTCTGGGGTCAGGAGCGGTATATGCGCAAAGACGTAAAAACTCTGACCTTCCAAAGCTCTCTGCAAAATGTCCCCAGTAGTGCCTGGGACGTGTCAGAAGCTGGGGACGGAAGCGTGCTGGCCTGGATGGATAACGGCGATCTGTATGTAGCTGCTGACGGGGCGATTGCGCCGAATTCCAACGCTTCCTTGCAGATCGGATTGTCCGCATTGAGGACGGCAAGATTGTGGAGTAAGGAGGTGGCAGGCTATGACATGGCCTTTTGAGAATGATACCAGCGCCATTACAAAGAAGCTGGCAAAGAAAAGTTTGCAAAGCGAGAAGCGCCGGAATCTGATGGTGGTGATTGCCGTTGCGCTGGCGGCATTTCTGATCTGCTTTACGGGAATTGTGTCTACCTCCCTGACACAAATGCAGCGCAATCAGGTTGTCGATACTTATGAGGCGGTCTGGCTGGGCGTAGAGGAAAACGACATTGAAACCCTGAAAGGACTGCCGGAGTTTGAGCGCGTAGGCGGCTACTATATGCTGGGTGAGGAGCTTTCAGAACAGGGCTATCATGCGTCCTATGTGTATTGCGACGCGCAAATGATGGAGATTGCCAAGGCGCAGATGGAGTTGTTAGAGGGCCGGGTTCCTGAAAAAGCAAATGAAGTTGTTGTAAGCGAATACTTTCTTTCCACCTATGGAAACAATGCCAAGATCGGGGACACTGTGACCTTAGATACCGAGAGTTTTCATGGTGATTATGTCGTTACCGGCATTATGGACAGCGTAAATGAAAAAGAAGCGAATACCTGCGCTATCATTCTTTCCAACGCTGCCCTGACAGAATGGAACGGGTTTGACCCGGCTGGCTATCGCGCCTATGTCCATTTCAAAAACAGCGACCAGTTGGGCGAAGAACTGATGACCTCTTATTGCAGGGAGATTGCGGAGGAATATCAGCTTCCTATGCCCAAAATGAACAGTAAGTATTTTGCCTATGCTTCTAAATCCTTTGATTTTGCACTGATGGCAGGTGTGATTGCCCTTGTTCTGATTGGCGGCTATATTGTGATCCAGAGTATCTTCCGTATCTCCATCAATGACAAAATCCAAAGCTACGGGCAGCTTCGGACGATTGGTGCGACACCAAAGCAAATCAAGCGGATTGTAAAGAACGAGGGACGCAAACTCGGCAGTATCGGGATTCTGATTGGCACAGTGCTGGGCGTATGCGGCGGTTTCCTCCTGTTTTCCAAGGGTTTTAACGCTGTTTCCTATGTGGCAACGGTTATTTTAACGCTTATAAGCAGTTGGATCATGGTATCTGTTTCCATCCGTAAGCCGGTGAAAATTGCGGCAGGGATTTCCCCCATTGAAGCCGTCCGTTTTACCCCGGCGCAAAAGGACATCCGCAGCCGGAAAAAGAATATCAAGCTCAATCCTGTTTCAATGGGAATTGCGAATTTTAAGCGTGACCGAAAAAAGACCGTTGCTATTGTAGCCTCATTGAGTTTGGGCGGAATTATCCTGCTTGTGGTATCCTCCATTGTTTTGCTGCGCTCACCAGAGGCGCTTGCAAGACAGTTTTTCCCAGACGGCGACTATAAAATTTATTTGGATTCTGAAATGACAGAAGAAAAGGTTATGGCAGCGGGAAATCCATTGAATGAGGAATTAAAGCAGGAAATCTTATCTATTGATGGCGTTACAGATATAATTCCAAGCAGGCAATCTCTCCATGCAACTTATAAAACAGAGATTCATCAAGCTGGTGGTATGTGCGATATGCTGACCGACCAGAATTATGCGGCAGTTGAAGCGGCTCTGACAGAGGGAACCATGCCAACAGATTCCCGTAGTATTGTAATTGACTATAATGTGCTAAAGCAGAATGAGGATATGGGTGTTGGTTCAACGGTTGAGATTTCTTTGGGAGAAGAACAGCCATCCGTTTCTGTTACCATATCGGGGTTATACGCTCCTGCAAAGGTATATTCAGGACATGGCAGGATGCACTTAGATGGGGCAACTCTTTTTGCACCAGAAGCGTTGTTCCACGAACTGCACCCGGAAATCACCTCTTTTGACTATTCATGGAGCATTGTAAATGACGCTAAAAAAACGGACTATGTGGGAGCTGAATTGAAAAATATTGTTGCCAGCCATAGTAATATTGCCTTAGATGAAATCAATACAGTGATTGAATATGAAGAAATGACAAATTCTTTTGCGTTTGGCAGTATGGAGATACTTTCATGGTTGGTATTTCTCTTTGGCGTTATCAACCTTATCAATACGACACTCTCTAACCAGATAGCCCGAAAGCAGGAAAACAGTATTCTGCGTTCTATCGGCCTAACACAAAAACAGCTATGTAAAATGAACATCTGTGAGGGGCTGTGCTATGCGCTCTTTGCAACATTGGCGACGCTGATCGTTGGGCTTCCGGCTTCCATCTTTGCTTGCAGAAAAATGAGTATAGGAGCTTTTGCCGGAAATGTAGTGCCTTACAAATTCCCGGTTTTGGAAATGGGACTGTTCATTCTGGTATTGTTCGGAATGGAACTGATCTTGTCTGTATGGACAATCCGCAGACAGAAAAAGCAATCCCTGATCGAACAAATGCGGGCGATGGAATAACCGTATGGGATCGGCGGGGCGGCGTGTGCTGCCCCGCTTTTTTCGCCATTTCTCAAAGAAATTTTTGAAATGTCCGAGCGTTGTAACAATTCAGCCTGTTTTTCTGTCGAAATCAAAGGCACCTCGGACATTTGTGTAACATTTGTAGTTTATGCTTGTGGTAAATCAATATTGGGGGTGAGGACACATGAAAAAGATACTGCTGATCGACGACAGCGACACCTATACATGGTGCCTGCAAAAATACTTACAGCACCGGGGCTACCCGGTAAAAACGGCTTGTACGCTGAAAGAAGCGCGGACCGCCATCCAAGAGGAAATGCCGCTGGTGGTCTGCTGTGATCTCGACCTGCCGGACGGTTCCGGCATGGACTTTCTGGACGAGGTGCGGGCCGCAGACAAGGAGCTGCCTTTTATTCTGGCGTCCTGTCATGACAAGGACGACTACGAACAGGAAGCTATGCGCCGGGGCGCGACGCTGTGCATGGACAAAATGAAAGGACTGCTACTACAAGATAAGCTGGTGGAATACGCCTACCGGCAGTTATCCGGCGAAAAGGCCCCGACTTTTCACAAGCTGCTCTTTGTCTATGCAGAAGATACCAGCGCCGAAGTGCTGCGGGCTGCTATGCTACAAAAGGGCTTTGACCTGATTCTGGTTTCCTCGATTTGGGAAGCCAAGCGCCGGATTTTTGAGGATAAGGAAATAGAACTGATCTTGTGCGATCTGGAACTGCCGGACGGCACAGCAATGGAGCTGTTTCATACGCTACGGCGGGTGGCGGGGATGTTCCAAATGAAGAATCCCCCTGTCCGGCTTCTGCCGTTCTTTATCCTCACCGAGAACAACGACCCTGCCACGGAATATGAATACCGGCATGAGGGCGTGAACGACTATATCACCGCCCCGGTCAATATCCCGGAGCTGATCCGGCAGGTTCTGTTCTTTGTGGAATGAAACGAGCCTACATATTCAAACATCTGCCTCCACAGCGGGGAAAAGAAAAAAACCGCTGACG
>OHSI01001886.1_pt1 | contig 9974 bp, 7 predicted proteins | sample 1578641 | NCBI WGS metagenome assembly OHSI01 (sample SAMEA3879535, study PRJEB24766) | human gut metagenome | biome: human-associated habitat; feature: feces | place: USA | collected 1985/1987 | reverse complement strand
ACCGCCCTGTGCAATCAGGAAGTCGGAGAACATACCCAATAGCGGATTGGCTGTAATGCCGGAGAAACCGTCGGAACCACCACATTTCAGACCCACACGGAGTTCAGACAAAGGAACATCGGTCCGTTCATCTTTGGATACTTTGGCATACAATTCACGCAGAATTTCTATTCCTTCTTCATATTCATCACCTACTTTTTGAGTTACCATGAATTTTACACGGTCTTTGTCGTACTCACCTAGAAATTCACGGAATACATCCGGCTGGTTATTCTCGCAACCCAGGCCTACTACCAACACCGCACCTGCATTGGGATGAAGCACCATGTCACGAAGAATCTTTTTCGTATTTTCATGGTCGTCGCCAAGCTGTGAGCAGCCGTAGTTATGTGGGAAAGCAACGATTGCATCCACACCTTTTCCTGCTGTTTCACGGCGCAGTCCTTCTGCTAATTGTCCGATAATACCATTTACGCAACCGACAGTCGGAATGATCCATATTTCATTTCTTACGCCGACATCGCCATTCTTGCGGCGGTAGCCTTTGAAGGTTAAGTCTTTATGAGGGATATCCAAAGAGACCTGAATCGGATTATAGGTATATTCCAGTAATCCGGCGAGGTTCGTTTTGATATTCGTTTCGTTCATCCAGTCGCCTTGTTTCTTTGCCATTAGGGCGTGTCCGATAGGGTAGCCGTATTTAATGACGTTTTCGCCTTCGGAGAAGTTCTTTAATGCGAATTTGTGTCCTGCGGGGATGTCTTCATTTAATGTAATCTCTATTCCATCTACGGAGAGATATTCTCCTGCCGGGAGGTTAACAATGGCAACGGCAACGTTGTCGGCAGGATTAATTCTTAAATACTTTGTTTCCATGTACTTGTTAGTTGGATTTGTTTTTTTGTTGTTATTTGCTATGGTAATAATCAATGGTTTCTACTGTCAACAAGTCAATTGGCATATAGTTGATGCAGGTCACTTCTTTCTTGAAAATAAGGTGGTCGCAAAGAGCTTTAATACCATTGAAACCTTGCAATTCCGGTTGCTGGGCAATGAGGAAGGAAACACTTCCTTCTTTCAGGCAGGTGACATTCCGTTCGAGAAGATCATAACCTATCAGGTTGAAGTCTTTCTTTCCGTGACTTTGCAGATATTCGCCCACGATGTAGACTTTGGAGTTAAAAGTAATTCCGTTCTTCACTGTCGGGTGGGTGCGGAAGAGTTCATCCAGCATCTCATTGTCTTCGTCGTTGCGTTCGGCATGCAAGTCGAGCTCCAGTATAGTACAAGACGGATGATATTCTTCCATGTACTGCCTGAATCCGATTTCTCTGTTCTCTTGCTGGTTAGAACCGACAATTCCTTCATGTATTTTACGGAAAATGACGATTTCTTTTTCATCTCTGGCGAGCAGCATCAACATCCGTGCAGCAAAATATCCGCTCTGACGTGAGTTCTGGCCGAAGAAGGCGAGGGGAGGAACATCCTTGATATTCGAGTCTATATATATATAAGGTATGTCTAGTGTGTGCAGCCGGTCGGTGAATCCTTTCGTATATTGCGGAGCGGTGGGGGCCACCATGACTCCGTCCGGTTGAAGAGTCATAATCGTTTCGCTGGCATCAACAAAGGAATGATAGTCGTATGGGTCGTAGTAGTTGATTTTCACCGAGGTAGCAATAGCCTCGTGGATACCCAGTTGTACGGCAGTCCAGTATTCACCTTCCAAATGTTCCGGCAAAAGGCAGATGAACGTATATTTCTTATTGGAAGCCAGCGCACTGGCATACATATTAGGCTGGTAGTCAAGTTGTTTTAGAATTTCTTCCACTCGTTTCTTACTTGCTTCCGATACTCCGCTACGACTGTGGATCACACGGTCTACCGTTCCTACTGATACATCTGCCAGACGCGCGATATCTTTAATTCTGATTCTTTCGGGCAATTTATTCATACGATTACCTTATTTATATAGGTTTTTGTGCTCGCACACAATAATAATCTTAATATTTTCGATACAAATATATAACAATTTTTGTAATTACGAAAATTGTTGTATCTTTGTGCCCGCACACGAAAGGTGTTGTATACTATCCTATTTATGGATTAATAGTCATTATATCAGTGTGTTAAGCTCGAAAATTAGCTAAAAATGATAAATTGAAAGTTCATAATATTAATAACTTAGAATTTAAAACATAAGATTATGGGAAAGAAAGTCGTTACATTAGGCGAAATCATGCTTAGATTATCAACTCCGGGTAATACTCGTTTTGTTCAATCTGATTCTTTTGATGTAGTATATGGTGGTGGAGAAGCGAACGTTGCTGTAAGCTGTGCCAACTACGGACATGACGCCTATTTCGTAACTAAATTGCCGAAACACGAAATTGGACAGTCTGCTGTTAACGCATTGCGTAAGTATGGTGTGAAGACAGACTTTATTGCTCGTGGCGGCGATCGTGTAGGTATCTACTATCTTGAAACAGGTGCTTCTATGCGTCCTAGCAAGGTTATCTATGACCGCGCTCATTCTGCTATTGCTGAAGCCGACGCTGTTGACTTCGACTTTGACGCTATCATGGAAGGCGCTGACTGGTTCCATTGGTCTGGCATCACTCCGGCTATCTCTGACAAGGCTGCCGAACTGACTCGTTTGGCTTGTGAAGCTGCAAAACGTCATGGTGTAACTGTTTCTGTTGACTTGAATTTCCGTAAGAAACTGTGGACAAAGGAAAAAGCACAGTCTATTATGAAACCGTTGATGCAGTTTGTTGATGTATGTATCGGTAACGAAGAAGATGCAGAACTTTGCCTGGGCTTCAAACCGGATGCAGACGTTGAGGCCGGTCACACAGATGCTGAAGGCTACAAAGGTATCTTTCAACAGATGATGAAAGAATTCGGATTCAAATATGTTGTTTCTACATTGCGCGAATCTTTCTCCGCAACTCACAACGGTTGGAAAGCTATGATTTACAACGGCGAAGAATTCTATACTTCAAAACGTTATGATATTGATCCGATTATCGACCGTGTAGGTGGTGGTGACTCATTCTCCGGTGGTATCATCCACGGTTTGATGACTAAACCTAATCAGGGCGAAGCTCTTGAATTTGCAGTGGCTGCGTCTGCCTTGAAACACACTATTAATGGTGATTTTAACCTTGTTTCCGTAGAGGAAGTGGAAGCATTGGCTGGTGGTGATGCAAGCGGCCGTGTACAGAGATAAAGAGATAAGTTGAAAGTTTAAAAACAATTCATTTAAAATAGGAGATTAAAATGGCAAAATTCGATAAAATAGCCGTATTGAATAAAATCGGTTCTACAGGAATGGTTCCTGTATTTTATCACAAAGATGCAGAAATTGCAAAAAAAGTGGTAAAGGCTTGTTATGACGGTGGTGTTCGTGCTTTTGAGTTTACCAATCGTGGTGACTTTGCACAGGAAGTATTTGCTGAAATCGTAAAATTCGCAGCAAAAGAATGTCCTGAAATGGCAATCGGTATCGGTTCTATCGTTGATCCGGCTACTGCCGCTATGTATTTGCAACTGGGTGCTAACTTCGTAGTAGGTCCATTGTTCAATCCTGAAATTGCTAAGGTATGTAACCGTCGTTCAGTGGCTTATACTCCGGGTTGTGGTTCTGTATCAGAAGTTGGTTTCGCTCAGGAAGTAGGTTGCGACCTTTGCAAAGTATTCCCGGGTGATGTTTACGGAACAAACTTCGTGAAAGGTTTAATGGCTCCGATGCCATGGTCTAAGTTAATGGTGACAGGTGGGGTAGAACCTACAAAAGAAAACCTGACAGCATGGATTAAGGCTGGTGTATTCTGTGTAGGCATGGGGTCTAAATTGTTCCCGAAAGATAAAGTGGCAGCAGAAGACTGGGCTTATGTAACAGCTAAATGCGAAGAAGCTCTCGGCTATATTGCTGAAGCTCGTAAATAAGATTAGAGAGCGAAAGCTGTCTATAATAAAAAAGAGGCTGGTGAGACAGCCTCTTCAAAATATGCCTCAAAGGGTTAGTTAGTTTAGTTAGTAATGAGGCATATTTTCATTTTGTTTAAAGGTGTTTAAAGGGGATAGGCCATCGGAATGAGTGATTCATTTCGGTGGCTTGTTTTTTGTTACTTTTCATTAAGAATGATGAGGCAATCGCATTTTGATGACACGCCCGACAATAAGAGCTATAATATAGAATACGGCAAAACCGATAATAGAAAAAACGAATGGCTTTTGTTCATTGAAGGTACGTCGTGGAGGAATGACAGTGTAAGTTTCTGACGTAACCTGATTGGTTGGCTGTGTGGCAGGAGAGACCTTTAGTGTTGTTCCTGTTGTTTCCATTTGACAGCTATCTGTTGCAGATATTGTATCCTCTGTTATTTCTGTAAACATATCTTTTTCCCTTTTTATTTGTATCTGAATTCTTGTAATTGTTATCAGTTATAACATAGTACATAGACTTTTGTTTAAGGGAGCAAAGATTGTTGCAAAGGTAATTAAAAAAGTAAATGATGAATCAAGGGGAGTGCATTCTTTTTAAAAGATTTGATGTAGGTCAATTTTTAAGGCCTTTCTTTCTTGTTGTCTTTTGATAAGAGTGCCATGTCGTGTGAGTTCTTTAGAGAGTTACACGGATAATATTTGTAGGCATTATCCGTGTAGTAGTGTTAGAGTAACAATTATTCGGGTACGTAAATTATTTCCCCGTTATCCAATTCATAGGCGATACCGACTTTCTTGCCACGTTTCCCTTCTTTTTTATCCTGGTCCTCCGAAGGAGTATACCGATTGATTTTTTCTCCTTCTTTGGTGATGATTTCCATATTTTCCTTACCCGGATTTTTCACCATGGTGAAGTCTTCTTGCGAGAATACCTCAGTCATGTTGTAGCGGCTGACAAGGGCAACCATTAAAGCTACTGCAAATACCATAGCAACGTCAAACAAGTTGGATACTACGCTGATGGGGTCGGAGTCTTCTTCTTTTCGTAATAGGTTATGTTTCATTTCTCAGTAGTTTTAGTAGTACGGTTTTCGTTCAGAAGTTCAGCGATAAATTCGAGATTGGTCATATCTTGCAGATACCAACGTTGCTTAACCTGCTGTGTGAGAAACCCGACGGCACCTGCTACCAATCCGACCACGGTCGTGGCAAAGGCAATCTGCATATTATAAGCCATGGAAGCAATATCTCCGCTTGCCAGTCCGGCCAGGGCAGGGCCCATTGGAATCAAAGTACCCATTAATCCTAAGATAGGGCCTAGTTTGGTCAACGTTTTTGAGATTGCAAGGTCTTTGTCGGCTGCAATCTCAAAGTTAGCCAATAAACGTTGTACTTGTGCGGGAGTGTCACGGGCATCCAGTACCTGACGCATATACATAATAACGAGTGAACGCGACTTTTCCGGTAACTTGGAATTTAGTTCTCCTACTGTTTCAGAAGTTAGTTTCCCCAGTTCATTGCGGAGCAAAGCTTCTGTTTTGCGAATGGACATATACTGTCCGTAGAAACTGCCTGCAAGTAACAGTGCCCGGCAGAAGAGAATGATTAATAATACGATGACAGGAACAAGTAATCCTGTTGAAATCCAATATAAAATATCTGATATAAAGTTCATTGTTGTTGATTATTTAATAGGTAATTGATTCTTTTTATTGCTTCATGCTTTTCTGTTTGTTTCTGTTCCGAAAGTTCCACCAGACAAGACCGATGATTCCACCGGCCAGAGTGATAACCAAAACGCCTGCCAGTGCTTGCCAGTCTATTTCGCTGACACCTGCCGCCGAAGTTCTTCCGTTGACGGTGGCTACAATTCCTAGGATAGCTACCAGTGCATTAGTGAGGAAGAACAATTCGAGGCGTAATTCCTTCTCCGGTAACAAATAGAGCAATAAATATCTGCCGGAAGGAATTGCTATCAGGATAAAACCGGCATAACTCCAGGCTATTGTCTGAAAGGAAATGCCCGGAAAGGCGAATATCAGGTATATTAACCCGCTGAATAGAACCGGGAAAATCAATAATCCAGGAAACCAGCGGAGAAAGCGGTACATCACAATCATACGAGGTTTGACCGGATAATCGTTCGCCACGTGGACAGCCAGCATGGCGTAAGCCAATTGCACGCAGACCTCCACACTAAGCAATACAGCTGTATCCAACATCAAAGGTTGATTACTAAGCCAATTTGCTATCTGGGTTTTAGACTGTTCAATAGCATACGGCCACATTAATCCGGCAAACGCAGCGCAGATAGCGGCGATAACACACACCGCTATTACTTTCCAAAATGTTTGCTTCAGCAGAAAATTAAATGCTGTCAGAAGCATAAGTACAAGGACAACTGTATTCATTTTTGCTAATTACAAATTATGAGTTACAATTACATTTGGCTGCTTTTACGGCGTTTGCGTACAAAGAGGATTAAAGCAAGTAGGACAATGATAACAGCAATACCGACAGCTACATTGCTTAATGTATTTGTTTGTTCTTCAGTAGTCTGGTTCATTTCTTCTTTTTTCATCACTACTCCTTTGTCATTTCCGCTTGCTTTTGCTTCACGGATTTTGGAGATATTCTCTTTGTATTGTGCGGCTGTTGGCGCATCTGCTTTAGAAGCAATATAATCGCGTAGTTTTGCATTGTCGCAGACGAAGCCCGAACAGGACGGACGATAATTGTTGACTATCTCCGTATGTAACTTACTCAATTCTGCTACTTGTTCTTCGCTGGCTTTCCATAATCCTTTGCGGGCACTTTCGAGCATGACAGCCGTCATTTCCTCGAGAGCGGCAGGATTCTGTTGTTCAAAGTATTTCTTTACTCCCAGGTTAAGCTCGTCTTTTACATATACATTATAGATATTATTCCAAAGTTCTTTATCAATGGCGGCAGGTTTCATCACATTCCAACCGTAAGTGTTGGTGATAACTTCTGCAAATTCACTTGCGGAAGAAGCTCCTCCTTTCATTTTCTCTTTAATATAGACCGGATTGAGAATAGTCGTACGACTTTCTACACCGACAGCTTCTTTAAGTTCCTGCATTTTCATGTTATTACGATTGCGATAGTCGCTGAGGTAAGCGTCCGGATCTTTACCGGTCACATTGCGAACGGCAAGATTCATGCCTCCCATAAACTCATATACATGGTCAAGGCTTAAGGCACCCCAAGTATTGCTTTGACGTGGCTGTACTACTACATCTGTACGTGTCAATGCTGCTTCAAAAGCAAATTTTTGGAAAACTTCCCAGTTCTTTTCACTACCGTAATAAGCTCCCATATTATTGAGATAGGTAGTAGCAAGTTCCGATTCATTTTCCCAACGGTCACCGGATTCCACCATTTCCTGAATACCGGTACCGTACATACCGTTTATTCCTCCGAATATGCGGAAAGTTGAAATCTCCCGGGCGTCTTTCGGACTCAATCCTTTTTCTGTCAATACCCGTTCAGCCTCAATTACACTTGTCGCTACTTGGTTCTCGTATTTATCATCTTTGGCACCGGCAGCCATTTCTACCGCACGGTTAATCAGGAAAAGACGGGAGGCGGCAAGGTCACGAAGTTGTCCGGAGGTCTGAACTACCACATCAATACGCGGACGACCCAGTTCTGCCGAAGGAATCAATTTTAAATCGCTGACACGGCCGAAAGCATCACGAACAGGTTCTACACCAAGCATATAAAGGACTTGAGCAATCGTTGCTCCCCCGGTCTCGATGAACTCGGAGGACCAGAGTGTATAGCTTACTTTCCGTGGTATAGAATCGTTATGACGTTGTTTGTACGTATCAATCGTTTGTTTGGCTAAAGCAATCCCTTTTTCCCATGCCGATTCAGTAGGAGTCGCTTCAGCGTTGATAGCGTACATATTGCGTCCGGTAGGCAATGTATTCGGATTAGCTATGGGGTCACCTCCCGGGGTAGGGGTGGTGTAGCCTCCTTTCAATGCATTCATCAGACTAGCCAGTTCTTCTTCAGGACTTGTCAAAAGTGCATTTTTATAGTTTCCTATATTCTTAATAGTGCGTTCCACTTCTGTGACTGCCAAAGAAAACTCTATATCTTCTTTGCTATACTCTTTAGGAGCTTTTCCCATAGCAGTCATCATACCCGACATACCAGTCATACTTTGCGGTTTTCCGGACTTTTCGTTCTTCTCCGGTTTACCGGAAGAAACTTCGTTAGCTTCAGCTTTTTCTTTATCAGCCTTCATGGCAGCTTCCATTTTCTTTATGGCTTCCGGACTTGCTCCCATCGATTTAGCCATTTCCATAGCTTTTCCCGGATCCATGTTAGTGCCCATTTTCTTCATGGCTTCTTTCATGCTTTCGGGAATTTTCTCATGAGGGGACTTTTCACTTTGCTGTGCAGGATGTCCTCCCATTTTCTTGTTCTTATCATCTTTATCTTGTTTGGCTGCGGCAGCCATCATCATCGCCATCATTCCTTTCGGAGCATTCCGGTCAGCTTCTATTTGGCGTGCTTTAGCCAGTTCCTGAGGAGTAATTCCGGCAGTACGGCAGATCAGTTCGTCTGTTGCCTGTGCAGGATTGGTTATCAGCTTTTCTACTAACTGGCGGGCAGGATTTAGATATTGCTGTGTAAAAAGACTCCGGTGTTTGTTGATAGCGTTCGTAGCTTTTCCACGTTGCTTGTCAAGAGCCAAAAGGCTGTATGCGATAGGTTCTGTTGCCATTGCGTAAACAGAAGAAGTAATCCGTTCCGGTTCATACGGAACACCCATAGTATAAAGTTGCCCGGTGATTTTTTCTGTAGCCAATTCTTCGGCGAAGTTTTCTACACGGGCGATTTCATCCTCTGTATAAGGCTTGTTGGTGATGCTGTCCAGACCTAAATCCCGGTGGATTCCCATTTTTACTGTCAATGCTTTGATGGCCAGCGATTCCTGCTCTTTATTCTCTTTTGCGGAGTTATTGTAAATCTTGATTTTCTCCATAAGCTCACGATAGATACCGCGCACGCTACTTTCGAGGAAAGGAGGAGTAAGGTAAGATTGCAGTGTCGCATACGAACGGCGTTTTGCTATCATTCCTTCACCTACATTTCCGATAGAATAGAGATAAAAGTGAGGAACAGCTCCGACCAGACGGTCCGGCCAGTCATTGCTGCATAGGGCAACTTGTTTTTTAGGAGTGAATTCCAAACTGCCATGTGTTCCGAAATGAATGAGTGCATCAGCTTTGAAACCGTGCTGCATCCATAAATAATTGTCTCCACTTCCTGCTGCATTTTGTGGCATTAACACGATATTACCGAACTGTAACCGGGCTACGCCCAAACGTCCGTCCGAAGTGACCATATAGTTTCCGGGAAACTCTCCGTCGGCAGCAACGACTTCTGCATATTTTTCAGGACGAAGCGATTCTTTCACCCAGCTTTCATATTGTTCTTTTGTAATTAATTCCGGATTTCCGTTTTTCATGAACTCGTCAAAAGCCCCCTCTGCATACGAGTTGAATACTGCACCTTGTGCTTGTATCATTTTTGCAAGTTCTTGTGCATTGGCAGGAAGTCCTGACACATTATAACCTTCCTGTTTCATGCGAAACAAGAGATTGTAGAGCGAAGGTACTACTTCCATTCCGGCAGCCGTCAAGGCATTTTGTCCCGGTCCTTTGTAATAGTAGATAGCAACCTTTTTGTCTTTATTGGGCTTTGTTTCCAGATTCAGATAGTTGTTGATAGTGGAAACGAATGTTTTCAGTCGTTCGGGAATGGCGTATGAGTGGCGTAATCCTTCTTTGTCTTCATATTGTGCAAAAAGGGCAAAGGGGCGGATAGCGCCATCTATTTCCGGTGTCACAATGCTTTGTGACATAAAACCACCGGACATACCCAACGGATTGTTTTCCCATTCATCCACAAGGCTGTTGATCGTGAGTGGGGCAAAAAGCAGAATATTCTTAGTTTTCAGATAATCTACCATTCTATCCCCCATG
>OHSI01001882.1_pt1 | contig 9987 bp, 6 predicted proteins | sample 1578641 | NCBI WGS metagenome assembly OHSI01 (sample SAMEA3879535, study PRJEB24766) | human gut metagenome | biome: human-associated habitat; feature: feces | place: USA | collected 1985/1987 | reverse complement strand
GAGTGCAGCAGCTCGTCCCGAAGGCCATTGGGGTCGAGCGTCTTTCCGGCGAGCAGCTTGCCCGCCAGCTCCTGCAGCAGGGCCTTGGCGTCTTCAACGTCCACGTCGGACGGGATCTGCCGGATGAGCACGTCTCCGCCGCCAAAGTCCTCCGTCTCGAACCCGCAGCGCTCCAGAAGCGCCCTGTTTTCCAGCACGGCAGCGGCCTCTTCCCGTGAAAGTTCTGCGGAAACAGGGGCCAGCAGCAGCTGGGCCATGATGGGGTGGTCCTCCTTTTTGAGCGCCTCAAAGCGGATACGCTCGTGCGCGGCGTGCTTGTCGAGGAACAGAACGGCCTCGCCCTGCTCGACAATGATATAGGTGTGCAGCGCCTCGCCGATGATGCGGAAGGGCTCTTCCGGGACAGAAAGCGCCTGCTGTGCTTCCGGCTCTTTGACGGGTTCCGGCTTCGGCTCGGGCCTGACCTCAATCTTCGGTTCGGGCTTCGGCTCCGGTCTGACCTCCGGCTTTGCTTCCGGCTTCGGAAGCGGAAAGCTCTGCTGCGCAGGCACAGGCTCGGAGCGCGGCAGCTGCACCGGCGAGGCCAGCACGGGCTGGGCCGGCTTCTGCACAGGCTGCTGCGCAGCCTGACGGCGGTATTCGGATGCCTGCATGGTCTGATAGAAGCCGGGTTTCGGCGGCTGGACAGCCTTTGGCTGTGATTGCGGCTGCGGAGCAGGCTCCTGCTTTTTCTCCGGCGTTTTCCATTCCGGGCGGCCCGCCGCTCTGGAGAGCGTGGACAAAACGGCATAGTGCACCGCGTCGAAGACCTCGCGCTCGGATAAGAACTTGACCTCCGTCTTGGCCGGGTGGACGTTCACATCCACGGCCTGCACGGGCATATCGATCTCGAGCACGCAGGCAGGGAAGCGGCCGACCATGATCTGGTTGCGGTACGCCTCCTCCACGGCGGCGGTCAGCAGCTGGCTTTTCACCAGCCGCCCGTTGACGAAGAACAGCTGCCGTGCACGGGTGCCGTGCCCCGCGGCGGGGCTGGTGACGTATCCCTTGGCGCGGACGTCGCCGCTGCCGCCGTCCACCGGCAGCAGTCCCTTGGCGAAGTCGCGCCCCAGCGCGGCATAGATGGCGGAGAGCAGCTCCCCGTCGCCGGGGGTGTGCAGCACCTCCTGCCCGTCCCGCAGCAGCTTGAAGGACACCTCCGGGTGGCTGAGCGCCAGCTGTGTCACCACAGCGGCAGCCGCCGCGCCCTCGGCACTGTCCTTTTTCATGAATTTCATTCGCGCCGGGGTGTTGTAGAACAGGTCCCGCACACACACGGTGGTGCCCTCCGGGCACCCGGCGGCCGTGACCTCACCGGGCACGCCGCCCTCCAGATGCAGCGCGGCACCCGCCTGGGCGTCCCGCCGCCGGGAGAAAATATCCAGCCGCGACACGGCGGCGATCGCCGCCAGAGCCTCGCCCCGGAAGCCCAGCGTCCCGATGGCGGACAGATCCTCCGCCCGGTGCAGCTTGCTGGTGGCGTGGCGCAGAAAGGCGGTGGGCAGCTGCTCCGGCGCGATGCCGCAGCCGTTGTCCGTCACCCGCAGGTACGTCATGCCGCCCCGCTCCAGCTCCACGGACACCGCCGTGGCACCGGCGTCCAGCGCGTTTTCCAATAATTCCTTGCACACGCTGGCGGGACGCTCCACCACCTCACCGGCGGCGATCAGGTCAGCGATATGGGCGGGCAGCTGTTGTATCTGCGGCATGGTATTCACTCCTTTTTATTGCAGCTTTGCTTTCAGTTCGTACAGGAGGTTCAACGCCTCCAGGGGGCTGAGGGCGTCCACCTGCGTCCGGCGGAGGATGTCCGCCACCGCCGTCTCCGCTATCGCCTCCAGCGACACCTGATCCTCCTGCGGCGGGGCGAGGCGGGGCTGCGCCGACTGGCTTTCCAGCTCCCGCAATATCTCCCGCGCCCGCTTGAGCACCGTCTCCGGCAGCCCCGCCAGCTTGGCGACCTCGATGCCGTAGCTTCTGTCCGCGCCGCCGGGGACGACCTTCCGCAGGAACACGATGTCCTCTCCCCGTGCGTGGACAGCCACGTTGTAGTTCTTCACGCCGGGCAGCTCCTGCTCCAGCGACGTCAGCTCATGGTAGTGGGTGGCGAACAGCGTCTTTGCCTTCAGTTTTCCGGCGCAGTGCTCCAGCACCGCCCTTGCGATGGACATACCGTCGAAGGTGGACGTGCCTCTGCCGATCTCGTCCAGAATGAGCAGGCTGTTTTTCGTGGCGCGGCGCAGCAGCTCCGACACCTCGTTCATCTCCACCATAAAGGTGGACTGTCCCGCCGCCAGATCGTCGCTGGCGCCGATGCGGGTGAATATCCTGTCCACCACGCCGATCCGCGCACGCTGCGCCGGGACGAAGCTGCCCACCTGCGCCATAAGCACGGTCAGTGCCACCTGCCGCATATACGTGGACTTGCCCGCCATGTTGGGGCCGGTGATGATCGCCACCCGCTCCTCCTTGGCACCCATGTGGGTGTCGTTGGGCACGAAAAACGCGTCGCCGCGCATTTTTTCCACCACCGGGTGGCGTCCTGCCGTGATCTCTATTACGCCGGACTCATCCACCTCCGGGCGGCAGTAGTGGTTCTGCGCCGCCGTCTCGGCGAAGGCGCACAGCGTATCCAGCTGCGCCACCAGCGACGCCGCCAGCTGCACCCGCGTCACCTGCGACGCCACCTCCGTCCGCAGCGCGGCGAACAGGTCGTACTCCAGCGCGGCGTCCCTGTCGTGGGCGGTGAGCACCTCGTGCTCCAGATCCTTCAGCTCCTGCGTGATGTACCGCTCGCCGTTCACCAGCGTCTGCTTCCGTATGTACTCCTCCGGCACCTGCTCCTTGAAGGAGTTGCTCACCTCGATATAGTACCCGAACACCTTGTTGTACCCCACCTTCAGGGTACGGATGCCCGTCTTTTCCTTTTCCCGTGCCTCCAGCTCCGCGATGAAGCCCTTGCCGCCGGACAGGATGCCCCGCAGTCGATCCACCTCCGGGTCATAGCCCTCCCGGATCATGTTGCCCTCCCGGACGGAGAACGGCGGCTCGTCTACCAGCACGGCGGCAATGCGCCCGCTGATGTCCTCCAGCGTCTCCAGCTGCTCGTTCAGCCTGGCAAGCGCGCCGGTCTGGAAGGGCGCGAGGCACCCCTTGATCTCCGACAGATGCTCTATGGCGGTACGCAGGTTCACCAGATCCCGCGCCCCGGCGGTGCCGTAGACGATGCGGCTCATCAGCCGCTCCATGTCGCCCATGCCCGTCATGGCGAGGCGCAGCTCCTGCCGCCCCACGTTGTTGTCCGCCAAGGTCCCCACGGCGTTCAGCCGCCGGTCGATGGCCGCCACGTTCAAAAGCGGCTGCTGCAGCCACGCCCGCAGATTCCGGGCACCCATGGCGGTCTTTGTCTTGTCCAGCACCCACAGCAGGGAGCCCTTCTTCTCCTTGCCCCGCAGCGTCTCCGTCAGCTCCAGATTCCGCCGCGCCGTGAGATCCAGCTCCATGAACTGTCCGGTGCTGTACCATTCCAGCTTGTCCAGCTGCTTCAGGTCGGTTTTCTGCGTCTCGTAGAGATACGTCAGCAGCCCGCCCAGAGCCAGCAGCGGTGCCGTTTCGTTCCGGGGCAGGTGCGCCAGTGCGTCCTCGCCGAATTGCAGGCGCACCTTCTTCTCCGCGTCCCGCACGTCGAACCGTCCGTCCCCCAGCCGCTCCCGGCGGCAGGAGAACCGGTTTTCCAGCGCGGCGGTCAGCGTCTCGTCCCGGTAGGCGCGCTCGTTCAGCACCGCCTCCGCCGGGGCGAACCGCCCCAGCTCGTTGAGAAGCCCCGTCATCCGCTGCTCCCCGGTGAACACCGTCACCTGCGCCTGCCCGGTGGAGATGTCCGCGCCGCACAGTCCCGCCGCCGTGTCGGTGAGGTACACGCCGCAGAGATAGTTCCCCCGCGACGCATCCAGACAGGCGTCGTCCAGCACCGTGCCGGGCGTCACCGTGCGGATGACCTCCCGCTGCACCAGACCCTTGGCTTGGGCGGGGTCCTCCGTCTGCTCGCAGATGGACACCTTGTATCCCTTGGCGATCAGCCGCGCAATATAGCCCTCCGCCGAGTGGTAGGGCACGCCGCACATGGGGATGCGCTCCTCGTCGGGCTTATCCTTGCTCTTGTCGCGGGTGGTCAGAGCCAGATCCAGCTCCCGCGAAGCCGTCCGGGCGTCCTGCCCGAACATCTCATAAAAATCACCCAAGCGGAAAAACAGCAGCGTGTCGGGATTCTTCTCCTTGACTTCCATATACTGCCGCATCATGGGGGTCAGCTCTGCCATAGCATTGGCTCCTCTCTACGGGAAATACGCGGCTCCGCCGCGGGGGGGGCTGTCAGCCGAAAAAGCCCAGCAGCCCCAGCAGACCAAACGTGGTATACAGCAGGCACATGACCACCAGCACAATGGTGATGATGCTGTACAGGGCACCGGTCTTTTTCGTGTTCTTATACTTGCGGATGTAGAACAGCGTGCCGCAGGTCACGCCCAGCAGCACCGAGGACAGGTGCGTCATCAGTGCGCTTTCCTTGAACGCCGTCATACGCAGGATCAGCACCGCCATCACGGCGGCGAACTCCACGCCCAGCGTCACATTCAGCCACGTGGGCAGCTTGACGCGCTCCTGCTTGCCCACCGTCTCCGCCACCTTGTGCGCCATGTACGCGCCGGTGGTATAGCCGCCGTAGTTGCTGTTTTTCTTCTTGCTGTGAATGTTCTTGTTGGGGTTGCCCTTCGCCTTGCGGATGGCCTCCTCCTGATTGGCATACTGGTTCACGGTAGCCTTATAGCTGTTCTTTGCCATAGTCTTTTTACTCCTTTATCTTCTCTTCCGCGCACGCCGCGCAGCTGCATATCATCTCCAGCGCGTTGTCCGTGCTCTGCCGCCGAATGTCCTCCCGGCTTCCCGTGAGGGCGAGCTGCCGCACCTGTATCTCCGTCCCGGCGGACAGGGCGACGAACACCGTCCCCACCGGGTTGCCCCGGTCGTCCCCGTCGGGGCCCGCCAGACCCGTCACCGCCACGGCGATGTCCGCGCCGGTCAGCAGCCGGACGCCCATTGCCATCGCCCGCGCCACCGGTGCCGACACCGCGCCGCACAGCGTCAGCAGCGACCCCGGCACGTGGAGCACCTGCTCCTTCACCCCGTTGGTATAGCTGACCACGCCGCCCAGAAACACCTGGGACGCACCGGGCACGCCGGTAATGCGCGAGGCGATCATCCCGCCGGTGCAGCTCTCCGCCGCCGCCACGGTCAGCCCCTTTTCCCGGCACAGCCGCAACGCCTGTGCCGCCAGTCCTTCCGTCATATCACACCTCCGGCTTGACGCGGATCATCTCGCGATTCGCCATGGCTCTCTCGCAAAGCCCCTCCACGTCCAGCGCGCTCTCGTACTCCCGCGCCTCCTCCACGCTGGGCTTCGTCTTGGGGTGGCGGGGGGTGAACACGGTGCAGCAGTCCTCGTAGGGCAGGATGGACGTGTCGAAGGTGCCGATGTGCCGTGCGAGCTTCACGATCTCCTCCTTGTCCATGCCGATGAGGGGGCGCAGCACCGGCAGCGTGGTCACGTCCTCGCTGACCGCCAACGCCTGCATGGTCTGGCTGGCCACCTGTCCCAGATTCTCGCCGGTGACGAGGGCGCGGCAGCGCAGCTCGTGAGCCAGCATATCGGCAAGGCGCATCATAAACCGCCGCATAATGAGGGTAAAGTGATCCTCCGGGCATTTGCGGCGTATCTCCTCCTGAATTTCGGTAAAGGGGATGATGAACACCGCCAGACGGCCGCACCACGGCGTCAGCTCCTGCGCCAGATGCAAGACCTTCTCCCGCGCCGCCTCACTGGTGTAGGGCGGGGAGGCAAAGTGGATCATCTCCAGCTGGACGCCGCGCTTGGCGATCATGTAGCTGGACACGGGGCTGTCGATACCGCCGGACAGCAGGCTCACCGCGTGACCGCCCATGCCCAGCGGCAGTCCGCCGGCAGCACTCTCCGCCGGGCCGTGGACGTAAGCCGCGTCCTCCCGCACCTCGATGTACACCGTCAGCTCCGGGTGGTGAACGTCCACCGTCAGGTGGGGGAAGGCGTCGTGGAGCGCGCCGCCCACCCACTGGCTCAGCTGGATGCTGCCCATGGGGAACGACTTGTCCGCCCGCTTGCTCTCCACCTTGAAGCTCTTGGCGGCGGTGAGCGCACTGCCCAGATACGTTTTGGCGGTGTCGAAGATCGCCTCCTTCGTCTTTTCACAGGGCAGAGCGCGGGTGATGGCGATGATGCCGAACACCTGCTTGCAGGCACCGTAGGCTCCCGCCATGTCGCAGGTGTCCTCCACAGGCTCCACGTAGATGGTGGACTGGCGGGAATATATCTTCCACTTGCCGAACCGCTGGGTACGGCGGCGGATATTGCTCATCAGCTTCATTTCAAAGCTGCGGCGGTTCAGTCCCTTCAGGACGACCTCGCCCAGCTTGCACAGAATGATCTCGTGCATGGTATGGTTTCTCCTTGTCGATTTATTTCACCGCGCTCCAGGCGCACAGCACCAGCATGACCGCCAGCGCGATGCTCACCGGCAGGCGGAAGCGTCGGTACAGACGCTGCATGACCGTGCCGCAGCCGCACCACAGCAGGCTCGCCAGTCCGCAGAAAAAGGTAAACGTCGCCGCCGCGGCCAGTATGGCGATAACGGCGGTGGTAAAGGGGATAACGTACACCGAGAAGATGCTCAGTGCCGCCACCCAGCTTTTCACGTTCAGCACCTGCAAAAGCACGCCGCTGCGGAAGGTGCCCTCGCCGCTTTTCTCCTCGTCCTCTCCGCTCCGCACGCCGCTTTTCACCATGCAGAAGGCGAGGTAGAGCATATACGCCGCGCCCAGCCACTTGAGATAGGGCACCAGCACAGGCACTTTCTCCGCCAGCAGCACGTTCAGCAGACCGCACAGCACGCATTTGACGCCCAGCCCCGTCATGCTGCCGCCGAAGAAGCTCCAAAAGCCGCGCCAGCCGCCCCTCGCGCCCAGATACAGGCTCATCAGATTGTTGGGGCCGGGCGTCACCGCCATAATGGCGCAATAGACCAAAAAACCGGGGATATTCACGCATCGTCCTCCTATTTCAGCAGGCTGCTGCTTCGATACTGTATGGCCTCGGCAAGATGCTGCGCCTCAATGTGCTCCGCCCCCTCCAGATCGGCGATGGTACGCGCCATCCGCAGTATCCTGTCGTGGCTCCGACCCGTCAGCCCCAGCCGCTCGAACGCCCCCTGCATGAGCTTCTCGCCCGCCTCGTCCAGCCGGCAGTACCGCCCGATCATGGGCGGCGTCATGTAGGCGTTGCAGGACACTTCCGTGCCTGCAAACCGCCGCTTCTGCACCTCCCGGGCGGCGTTGACCCGCTGCCGTATGGCGGCGGAGGGCTCCGGCTGCTCCCGGCGGCGCATGGCCTCGTACTCCACGGAGGGCACCTCGATGTGCATATCTATCCGATCCAGCAGTGGCCCCGAGATCTTGTGCATATACTGCTCCACCTGCTGCGGGGAGCAGGTGCACCGCCCGGAGGGATGGCCGTACCACCCGCAGCGGCAGGGATTCATGGCGCACACCAGCATGAACCGGCTGGGCAGCGTCAGCGACCCGGACGCCCGCGTGATGGTCACCGCCCCGTCCTCCAAGGGCTGGCGCAGCGTCTCCAGTGCCGACTTGTCGAACTCCGGCAGCTCATCTAAAAACAGCACGCCGTTGTGCGCCAGCGAGATCTCCCCCGGCCGCGGCACTCCGCCGCCGCCGGACAGAGACACGGTGGACGCCGTGTGGTGGGGGCTGCGGAAGGGGCGCACATCCACCAGCGGGTGCCTTGCGTCGGTCATGCCCGCCACGGAGTAGATCTCCGTGGTCTGCAACGCCTCCGCACGCGTCATATCCGGCAGGATGGAGGGCAGCCGCCGCGCCAGCATGGATTTTCCCGCGCCGGGCGACCCCACCAGCAGTACGTTGTGGCCGCCGGCGGCGGCGATCTCCAACGCCCGCTTCACATTCTCCTGCCCCATGACGTCGGCGAAGTCCGGCAGCGGCCGTTCCTCGCGCACCGGCTCCCACCGGGGCACGGGGGTCAAGGCCGTCTCCCCCCGCAGATGGGCGAGAAGCTGTCCCACGTCCTCCACGCCGTAGACGGTCAGTCCGTCGGCAAGGGTGGCTTCGGCGCCGTTATCCGCCGGGACGTACAGCGTCTTGAAGCCCAGCCTTGCGGCGGTCAACGCCATGGGCAGCACGCCGGTCACGGGACGCAGCGCGCCGGAGAGGCTCAGCTCCCCCAAAAACGCCGCGTCCCCCGGCAGGGGGCGGATCTCCTCCGCCGCCGCCAGTATCCCCAGCAGGATGGGCAGGTCGTAGACCGTGCCCTCCTTCCGCACCCGTGCGGGAGCCAGATTCACCGTAATGCGGCTGACAGGGAACTTCGCCCCGCAGTTTTTCACCGCCGCCCGGACGCGCTCCCGCGACTCCTTCACCGCCGCGTCCGGCAGCCCCACCACGTCGAACCCCGGCAGCCCGCCGGAGAGAAAGCACTCCACCGACACCTCGTAGCCGGTGATACCCGTCAGACCCAGCGAGCGCACCGTGACCATCATGGACACCGCCCCCTTCACCTTAATAGTATAGCACTCTGCATTGTACCACAAAAACCGCCCGGTGAACAGCCGTTTTTCCAAAAAACTCCCCTGTTTTTCCCCCGCCGTCCCCGTCTCCCTTGTCACCCCGCCCACGTTCGCCCGCTCCGCCGTGAGAGATTTTGTGCACCGTGCTAAAAAAGTTTCACCGTGGAGGAAATCACGAAAATGAGGTTTACATTCCTATTTTTTTGTGTTACTATGACCATGCCTAACGTTCCGTACAAATGGGCATTTCGCGCCCTTTTGCAGTCCGGAAGCATATAATATGTTAAGGAGGCTCATTATGGTAAGAAAAATGAAGTCCATGGATGGCAACAACGCTGCGGCACACGTTTCCTATGCGTTCTCTGAGGTCGCTGCCATCTACCCCATCACTCCGTCCAGTCCCATGGCGGACTTCGTGGATCAGTGGAGTGCCAACGGTCTGAAGAACATCTTCGGCACCAAGGTCAAGGTGGTCGAGATGCAGTCCGAGGCCGGTGCCGCCGGTGCTGTCCACGGTTCTCTGGGTGCCGGTGCGCTGACCACCACCTACACCGCATCCCAGGGTCTGCTGCTGATGATCCCCAATATGTACAAGATCGCGGCGGAGCAGCTGCCCTGCGTGTTCCACGTCTCCGCCCGTACCGTGTCCACCCAGTCCCTGAACATCTTCGGTGACCACTCCGACGTGATGGCGTGCCGCCAGACCGGCTTTGCCATGCTGTGCGAGGGCAACGTGCAGGAGGTCATGGATCTCTCCCCCGTGGCGCATCTGGCCGCCCTGTCCGGCAAGGTGCCCTTCATCAACTTCTTCGACGGCTTCCGCACCTCCCACGAGATCCAGAAGATCGCCGTGTGGGACTACGAGGATCTGAAGGATATGTGCGACATGGACGCCGTGGCTGAGTTCCGCCGTCACGCACTGAACCCCGAGCATCCCCATATGCGCGGCTCCCACGAGAACGGCGACATCTTCTTCCAGCACCGCGAGGCCTGCAACAAGTATTACACTGAGCTGCCCGCCGTGGTGGAGAAGTACATGGACAAGGTCAACGCCAAGCTGGGCACCGACTATAAGCTGTTCAACTACTACGGCGCACCCGACGCTGACCGCGTCATCGTCGCCATGGGCTCCATCTGCGACGTGGCGGAGGAGGTCATCGACTATCTGAACGCCCACGGCGAGAAGGTGGGTCTGGTGAAGGTGCGCCTGTTCCGTCCCTTCGCCGCCGAGAAGCTCATCGAGGCGATCCCCGCCACCGCCAAG
>OHSI01001866.1_pt1 | contig 10043 bp, 11 predicted proteins | sample 1578641 | NCBI WGS metagenome assembly OHSI01 (sample SAMEA3879535, study PRJEB24766) | human gut metagenome | biome: human-associated habitat; feature: feces | place: USA | collected 1985/1987 | reverse complement strand
CCGCGCGCAATACCGCTTATGCAGAAGGACACCGTTAAAAAGCTGATGAAGGCTTACGACCGCTTTAAGGCGGACGGATATACGCTTAAGGTGTACGATGCATACCGGCCCATAAGAGTGCAGCGGATACTGTTCAACATTGTTAAAAACAAGCATTGGATAGCCAATCCTGATACCACCGCCAGCAACCATAACCGCGGCTGCGCAATAGATATGTCCCTTATAATAGACGCCACGGGGGAGGAGATGGAGTTCCCCACGCCCATGCATACCTTTTCGGAGGAATCCGCCCGCACCTGCAAAACATGGAGCGACACGGCCCGCGCCAACGTGGACTACATTACCGAAGTTATGGCCGAATGCGGCTTTAACAGCATAAAGAGCGAATGGTGGCATTTTTCGGACACGGATTCAAAGAAGTTCATGACCACCGATATAGATCTCGGCAGCCTTACAATGTTGCCCAAGCAGGAGGAAACCAACAAATGAAGCTTAAATTTGACCGCAGCTATATACTGATAGCCGCAATAGCGCTGTGCCTCATAATGGCGGCCTGTTCGCCGAGCGGCACTAATAACGCCGATGCGCTTACCGGCGCGTTTACCGACAAGGACCTTGGCATTGCCATAGACGGCAAAACATATTACCTGAGGGAGGATTCCGCGGCGCTCATAGCCGCGCTCGGCGAAGGCTATGAATACAGCGAAATGGTAAGCTGCGTTTACGACGGCAAGGATAAAACATTTGCCTACGACGGCATAACCGTGAGCACCGTTCCCGTTGACGGGAAGGACGTTACCGAGATGATAACCATTACCGGCGGCGATTACGCCACGCTGCGCGGCATAAAGATAGGTAATACGCTGGGCGAAGTTAAGGCGGCATACGGCGAAAAATGGTTTGACGACGGCTACCTTACCTATTCCATATCCGGCGACGAAACGGACATACATTCCGAACGCATACAGTTTGAATACAGCGGCGATACGGTTACGCGCATATTCATCTATTCCCCCAGCTATTGATAACATATAGCAGAGCATGGTATTCAGTTCCCCAACATTTATATTTCTGTTCTTTCCCGCGGTGTTCCTTACCTGCCTTTTAGCAAGGCGCAGCGTAAAATGGAGCAACGCGGTGCTGCTTATATTCTCGCTGCTGTTCTATGCGTGGGGAGAGCCGGTATATGTGCTGCTGATGGCGTTCACAACGCTTGTGTGCTACATATGCGCCCGCATGATAGCAAAGGGCAAAAACGTGCGGCTGGGCACGGCCGTTGCCGTAATTTGGGGCATAGGCACGCTTGTGGCATTCAAATATACGGGCTTTTTGGTGCAGAGCTTCAATTCGCTTACCCATCTTGCCGTACCCGTGCCGCAAATTGCGCTGCCTGTTGGCATATCGTTCTTCACGTTTCAGGCAATAAGCTATGTTTTGGACGTTAAGCGCGGCGATGCGGAGGCCGCGGCAAGCTATGCGGACGTGCTTTTGTACATTTCGCTTTTCCCGCAGCTTATAGCGGGACCGATAGTGCGTTACAGCGATGTTGCAGCCCAGATCAAGCAGCGCACCGTTACCGCGGAGGACATCGCCGCGGGGCTCAGGCGTTTCTGCTTCGGCATGGGCAAAAAGGTGCTCATAGCAAACACGCTTGCCTACACGGCGGATAAGGTTTTTGCTCTGGACAGCGCGGCGATAAACGCGCCCATAGCATGGCTTGGCGCGGTATGCTATTTGATGCAGATATACTTTGACTTTTCCGGTTACAGCGACATGGCCATTGGCCTTGGCCGCGCATTCGGCTTCACATTCCGCGAAAACTTCATGTATCCCTATTGCGCTGCATCCATGCAGGATTTTTGGCGCAGATGGCACATATCCCTTTCCACCTGGTTCAAAGAATATGTTTATATTCCCCTTGGCGGCAACCGGCGCGGCAAGCTGCGCACGGGGCTTAATAAGCTTATAGTTTTCCTGCTGACCGGCCTTTGGCACGGGGCAAGCTGGAACTTTGCCGTGTGGGGGCTTTACCACGGGGCGTTCCTTATGGCGGAAAGCTACGGCGCGCTGAAGCCCAATCGCTGGCCCAAGGCGCTCAGGCACATATATACGGTTATCGCCGTAACGGTGGGCTTTGTTATATTCCGCGCGGAAACGTTAGGCCAAGCATGGCTTATAATTTCAAAAATGTTCGGCGGCTGGACGTTTGACGCGGCGCTTAACGCGCAGCTTTCATTGCTTTTGACCCCGCTTTGCACGGCGGCGCTCGTGGCTTCCGTTTTTGCCTGTATGCCTTATGTAAGCAACATGGCAAGCCGGTATACCGTAAGCCGCCCACGCTTTGAATACGCGGTATATTTTGCGGCATTGGCGCTTTTTGCCGTGTGCATAGCCTGTCTTTCCACGGCAAGCTACAATCCGTTCATTTATTTCAGATTTTAAGGAGGCGGCAAGCATGAAAAAAGGATTTATGATAGCGTTCATCGCCGCCATACTGACAGCGTGCCTGCTGCCCATAGGCGCGAATATATTTGGCTACACCGCCGTAAACCGCGAAAACCGTCCCCTTGCTCGGGAGCCACAGATAGTTGACAGGGACGGGCTGAACCTTGAATTCCCAAGCGACTTTGACGATTACTGGCAGGATCATTTCGGCTTGAGGGAGGAGCTTGTGACGGCGTTCCACGCGGCCACGCTTGCCATATTTAACGATACGCTGAATGAAAAGGTGGTTGCGGGCAAGGACGGTTTTTTGTTTTACAGCGAAACGCTCAACGATTATACCGGCCTTGAGACCATGAGCGATGCAGACATTCTGCGCGCAGCGAACGTTATCCGCCAAATAAGCGAATACGCAAAAAGCCACGGCGCAGGGTTCGTGTTCTCCGTCGCCCCGAACAAGAACACGGTTTATCCCGAATATATGCCAAGCCGCATAAAGCGCACGGGATTTGCCGACAACCGCACGCGGCTTTATGCCGCGTTGAGCGATGCGGGCGTTGAAACGCTGGATTTTGCCGCGCTTTTGACCGAGCATAAGGGCGACGGTTTGCTTTATTATCAGCAGGACACGCACTGGAATCAGCGCGGCGCGCTTATTGCATACAACGAAATAATGAAGCTGATAATGAACGGCGAAGGCTACGAAACCTATTCTGCCGCCGTGCCGCATGACGAAACCGGCTACTACGGCGATTTGCACAACTTTGTTTTGCCGGCGGAAGAATCCACGCTGCCGTATCCCGAATACGGCATAGCGGCGAATTACACGCTTGACGAAGGCGCGCGCATGGAGCGGGACATAAACTTCGGCACAAGGAGCGAAGAAAACGCGGAAAGATCGCTGCTTCTTTACCGCGATTCGTTTGGCGAGGCGCTCATACCGCTGCTTTCCACCAATCTTGGCCGCGCGGTATATTCGCAGGAGTTTCCGTATAACCTTGAGCTTAACGATGAAAGCTACGACATGATAATGATAGAGCTTGTTGAGCGGAACATTCCCAATCTGCTCACGGGCGCGCCGCTTATGCAGGCAAGCGAAAAGCAGCTCCCCACGGATGCGGTAAGCGTAAGCTGCACGGCGAATGCGCAGAAGCGTTCCGGCTTTACGCAGCTTTACGGCAGCATAGCAGCATACCCCGCCGCCGAGCGCATATATATTGAGGTTGCCTGCACGGACGGCGCGGTGCGCGTATACGAAGCGTTCCCAGTGAACGATTCAGGCGACGCCGACCCCGCGTGGGAGAGCGCATCGGGCTACCTGCTGACACTTCCCGAGGGAATCGAAGGCGAAGTGAGCGGAGCATACATAGGCTGAAAAATCCACAATTTGATATGAATAACAACGCCCCTTTGCACAAAGGCTAACACAAAACCAAAATGCAAAGGAGCGTTTTATTTATGGATAAAAAGAAGCACGGCCCGCGCAAGGGCTGCGTATACGAGGACATGACAAGCACCGTATCCGGCCTTATGCCCACCCCGCCGCAGGACGAGGACGAGTACGAGGCTTATCAGGAGCTGCATGGCATGGAGGTGCCGAAGGAGTAGGCGGTCATCCCGCCGAAACAGCTTCCTCCCCCGCATTCTTTATCAGTTTTCGCTTGGTAACGATATACATGCCTATCAGCACCGCCGTGGTTACCGCCCAACTTATGGGGTAGGATACGAATATGCTGAAAATTGTATGATATTTCCGGAAAACGGTGGATATCCAGATTATTCTAAGTATGCATGCGCCGAACAGGCAAACTATCATTGGCGAGAAGGATTTGCCCATGCCCCTCAGGGAGCCGGTAAACACCTCCATATTGCCGCAGATGAAATACAGCGCAACGACTGTTATAAGCCTTTCGCAGCCGTATGCTATAACCTCCGGATCGTCATTATATAGCCCAAGGAGCTGATTGCGGAACAGCACGGCTATTATACCCGTTACAAGCCACGCAATGGTTACCAATATGTTACAGTAAAGGCATATCGGGCCGATACGGTCGTATTTCTTCGCGCCAACGTTTTGGCTGGTGAACGTTACCGTCGCCTGCGAAAAGCTGTTTATGGCAATGTATACGAAGCCTTCCAGATTGCTTGCCGCGGAGCAGCCCGCCATTACCTGGGAGCCGAAGGAATTGACGGAGGACTGTATCAGCACGTTTGAAACGGAGAACAGCGCGCTCTGTATGCCCGCGGGCAGGCCAATCTTTACCATTTCGCCAAGCTTATGACCGTGTATTTTCATTTTAGCGGGGTAAAAATGCACGCTGCCGGGCGTATGCATAAGGCAGTTGACCACCAGCACCGCGGAAAGCACCTCGCTGGCCACGGTTGCGTACGCAACGCCCGCCACGCCCATATCAAAGCATATAACCGTAACAAGGTTCAGCACAACGTTCAGCGCGCCGGATATTATAAGATAATAAAGCGGGCGCTTAGTGTCTCCAACCGCGCGCAGTATACCCGCGCCGTAGTTATATATCATCAGCGCGGGAAGTCCGGCGAAGTATATCCTTAAATACTGCGCCGCAAGGTCGATAACGTCCTCCGGACTGCCCATCCATTCAAGGAAGGTGCGCGCCATGCAGAAGCCGAATATGCCTATCGCAACGCCGGATATTACGCTGAACAGCATTGCGGTATGCACCGTATCGGCCACGGCGTCGAAATCCCGCGCGCCGAAGTACCGCGCAACGGTAACGTTTACGCCAAGGCTTATGCCTATGAACAGCGCAACCACCAAGTTGACAAGCGAACCTGTCGAGCCGACCGCAGCCAACGCCTGACTGCCGGCGAACTTGCCCGCAACCACCATATCCGCCGCGTTATAAAGGCATTGCAGCACGCCCATGGCTATAACCGGCAGCGAGTATGTGAGCAGCATCTTAAAAAGCGGCCCGGTGGTCATATCCATTTCATAGCTTTTATTATTATTTTTCATACTCCTCCTAAGCAGGATAAATCCCGTAACACGGTATTATATCAAAGCGATGCGGAAAAGTGAAGTGGGAGTTTTGAATGATGCACCCCAAAATGCTCCCCGGCCGATGAGCTGGCAATACGCCGTAAGGCGGATTGACTGAGGGGTTGACGATAATCAAGCAAAGCCTCTTTCTTTTTCAACCCCTCCGTCAATTCGCTGTCGCTCATTGACACCTCCCCTTTCAGGGCAGGCCGGCGGTAACACAAACCAAAAGCTGTCCCCGTTTACGGGGAAAGTGGCATGGCGAAGCCATGACGAAAGGGGAATAGCTAAAAACCTGCCAAGCTATTTTACTGTTCCCCCTCAGTCGGCTGCGCCGACAGCTCCCCCGCACGCGGTGGCGCCTTGCCGCTCCTGCGGCATTATAACATTGATTTATATTACCAATTATAAATATTTTAACATACTCCAAACCCGTTGTACAGCCCATAAAAAATATTTAGTTTGTCTAAATTTTTATGCAAAAAGCACCGCCTTTATGAGCAGTGCTTTGTATAAGCATATGTTATGTCTATTTGCGTTACAGCATCAATTCATACGTTCCGTCCACGGGTATGCCCGCCTCCGCCGCCGCAGAAACAAGCTTCTCTCGGCTTTCGACCGGCGCGCGCCAGCTCATGCCGCAGCCTGCGGTTATCTCCCGCGGCACGGGTATAAGCCTGCCGGGCAGGTTTTTAGCGGCGCACATGGCCTCCATCGCCATTGCGGCGGTAGTGGTATGGAATGTTATTATGAGCCAAAGCTTTTTCTCTCTCATTGTGCAAGCTCCTTCACCGCGCGTATAGCCGCATCCACGTCCGCTTCGGTATTATAATAGGCGAAGCTGAAGCGAACCGCGCCCTGCTCCCGCGTGCCGAGTGCGATATGCATACGCGGCGCGCAATGCGCGCCCGGGCGCGTGGCAATGCCGTATTCCTCGCTCAATGCGTCCGAAATCTCTCCCGAATCATAATCCGCAATATTCAGTGCAACTATCGCCGCGCGGTCGCGCGAAAAATCGCCGTATACGGTAACGGCATGTATATCCTTCACGCCCTCGTAAAAGCGGCGCATAAGCTTCTGCTCGTGCGCGTGTATGGCCTCAACGCCCGTATCCAATATGAACCGGACCGCTGCGTTCAGCCCCGCAATGCCGTGGCCGTTGAGCGTGCCCGCTTCAAGGCGGGTCGGGTATTCCTCCGGCTGGGTTCTGCTGTATGACTGCACGCCGCTGCCGCCCACCTTGAACGGCCTTATCTCAATGCCGTTCATTATGCACAGCCCGCCGGTGCCCTGCGGCCCCATAAGGCCCTTATGCCCCGTGAAGCACAGCACGTCTATGCCCAGGGCCTGCATATCTATGGGAATGCAGCCCGCCGACTGCGATGCATCAACTATCATTATCGCGCCATTTTGGTGCGCAAGCTTTGCTATGCGCGCAATGTCCAGCATGTTTCCGGTAAGGTTGGATGCATGGGTGCATACCACCGCGCGCGTTTTGGGCGTTATCAGCGAAGCAAGCTGAGCATAGTCTATATTGCCCTGCCTGTCCGCTGCGGCAAAGCTGAGCTTAACGTTTCGCTCGGCCTCAAGCCGATACAGCGGCCTGAGCACGGAATTATGTTCAAGATCCGTGCTTACGGCCTCGTCCCCTTCGCCTATGATGCCTGATATGGCAATATTGAGCGCCTCGGTAGAGTTTGCGGTGAACACAACGTGATCCGCGCGGGGGCAGTTGAAAAGCTTGGCTATTCTTTCCCGCGCCGAATAAACCACCCGCGCGGCTGAAAGCGCCTCTTCATGCGTCCCGCGCGAGCAGTTGCCCATCGTGCCCATGGCTTTCACCACGGCTTCCATTACCTGCGGCGGCTTAACGAGCGTTGTGGCCGCATTATCAAGATATATCACGGCTTGATGACCTTGCCGGCAGAGGCAAGCTTTTCAACTATGGTATACATATTGGTAACGCCGCCAACGGCCAGCTTATCGGTAAGACCATAGAAATTGAGACAGGTGCCGCAGGTGAGTATTTCAACGCCCTGCGCTTCCATGTTCTTCAGATCCTCAACGGAAACGGAGCCTTCTGTGGTCAGCTTCGCGCCGCCGTTATAGAAAAGCATTGTTTTGGGCAGCGTTTCAAGCTGAGATACGGCGAATATGAAGCCCTTCATGAGCGTTTTGCCCAAATCGTCCGCGCCGCGGCCCATAATGTCCGTATCTATGGCTACCACGAAGTCCCCGCGGTTATCCACCGCGCAGTTTATGTCCGCCTCGCTCATTTCAACGGGGCCTTCCACCTGCATGGTTATCTTATAAAGCTCCTCGCCCAGCTTTTCGCTGCTGTGCTTCAGATTTTTGCTGTTCGCAAGGCGGAAGATTCTGGATAGCTATTTCGTTATCCACCTGCACCTCAAGCGTGCCGGCTTCCCTGAATTCCTTCAGCGCCTTTGTGGCCTTTACAACGGGTACGGGGCACTGGTCGCCCACAGCGTTGATCCTTACGTTTGCCATTTTTATTTCCTCCTATTTATTGCTTGACCGAGTCAAGTTTTTTCACAAAAATATCCCGCGCGAACATTGCCGCGCCTATCGCGCCCGCGTAGCGCGCAAGCGGCGCGCTGATAACCTCCGTCCCAAGCTTTTGGCTCAGCATGTCTATAACAAATGGCGTTTCGCACAGCCCGCCCGTAAGGTATACCCTGCCGCCGGCGCCAAGCTGGCCCATCTGTCCCTTCACCTTCGTGGCAATGGATTCAACTATGCCGTATGCAATGTCCGCCTTGTCCGTCCCGCGGCCGATAAGGCTGACCACTTCCGATTCGGCAAACACGGTACACATGCTGGATATGCTTACATGGTTTTTACTCTCCCGCCCCAGTTCGCACATTTCGTTGAGCCCAACGCCCAGCACGCCCGCCATTATTTCAAGGAAGCGGCCTGTTCCCGCGGAGCATTTGTCGTTCATTATAAAGTTGCGCACGGTTCCGCGCTCGGTTTCTATTATTTTCGTATCCTGCCCGCCTATGTCTATCAGCGTGAACGCATCGTCGTTAAAAAGATAGTACGCTCCCCTGCCGTGGCAGGAAATCTCTGTCACTTTTTTGTCCGCAAACGGAATGGCCTGCCTGCCGTAGCCCGTGGACACGATAAGCATATTCTCCCGCGCAAAGCCTTCCTTGGCAAGCCCGTCTATAAGCCCATTCGCTGTTTCCACGCAGTTCCAGCCCGTTGGCACAACTTTTTTATATGCAATGGCCCCGCCTTCGTCAAGCACGATAAGCTTTGTGCAGGTGGAGCCCATGTCTATACCCGTAAAATACATGGCTTCTCCCTTTCGCCGCAATTTTTACCCATATGCCGATATTATAGCAAACCTTTGCCGCATAAAACAGCAATCACGGTCAAAATGAATAGTAAGCCGTTAGTATCTGTTTTTTAGATGATAGTTTATCGTTCATAATTCGCGAACTCATCCCTATGCTGCATAAAAAATTCATACAGTGCGCGTATGTTCGCCATGTCCGTCCAGTGCACGGGGCGCACGGGGAACGCATCCATATCATAAACCTTCGCACCTTTAAGCGACAGCATGAACGGCGAATGAGAGGATATTATGAATTGGCAGTTATAGAACCGCGCCGCATTTTCAATATATTCCGCCAGCTTTTTCTGCGATTCGGTGCTCAGGCTGTTTTCAGGCTCGTCCACCAGATACAGGCTGTTTTCGTCTATCTTATCGGTAAAGAACAGCAGCGCGCTTTCGCCGTTTGAGTGCGCGCGCACGTTATTCATAAGGCTTGCGCGCACATATGCGCTCTGCGTCATGCGGCGGCGCTTATTCTGCTGCACAAGTTCGGCATAGTCATCCATGCTGCGCACGCGCAGGGGCTTTGCATCGGGCGAACGTTCCTTCAGCCATTCAGCAAAAAGCTCCTCCCGCCGTTCATCTATGCCGTCGTTAAGGCTGCGTATGTTAAATATGAAGTCAAACACATCGTCGCTGGTTATTATTTCCGCGTTGAGTTCCTCCCCCGCGCGCGGGTCAAGCGTAAAGCTGCACATATTGACATATTCTTCAAAGAACGCGCTGGAATTATATGGCGACGTGCGCTTAGCCTCAAGCGCCTGCGCCATTATGTTTAGCGCCGTAGTCTTGCCCGATCCGTTGCCGCCGGAAAGTATAGTCACCGGTTCAAACTCAAGGCGCGTAAGCCCCTTTTGCGGAAACAAGCCGAACGGATACGCCGTTGAATAGCAGGTGCGCTTTAGCGCGATAAAAAAGTCCTCCTCCCGTTCCTTGGGCGGGAACGAGAAATTTTTCAAATAAAGCATCGGCTTTCTCCTTATGCGGCAATAGATGAATATAGTATATCATGCTTCATATATATCAGGTATGGGTAGAATAAGGCTTAACACTGAAAAGATAACAAAGCTTGGGCTTATCGCGCTCGCAATATCGCTTTTTGTACTGATGCTGCGGGGCTGTGCCATAGCGCGCGGCGGATACGAAGGCGACAGCGATGCGCCTACGGCGGACGGCGATGACGCAACCGTGAGCATATACAATGCCGACACGGACAAGGTGTAT
>OHSI01001826.1_pt1 | contig 10195 bp, 5 predicted proteins | sample 1578641 | NCBI WGS metagenome assembly OHSI01 (sample SAMEA3879535, study PRJEB24766) | human gut metagenome | biome: human-associated habitat; feature: feces | place: USA | collected 1985/1987 | reverse complement strand
CACGACGTCATAATGGCGACCCGCAGGTGGAGCACTATGCCTACAAGATTCCCTATCAGCCGTGGATGAAAGGTTCAAGACTTTTTATAGAACAGGCTGACTGCAGATGCGCCCAGAAGTTGGGGAACGAAACATTGACAGTCCCGTCAGAAGAACTGGAACCGGAGGTGGAAAAAACTCCGTCAGAAGAGCCAGTGGAGTGGGACTTCGCTTACATCATGCCTCAGCCGGAGACAGTGAAACAGCGTGCGGAAGAAGGTACGGCACGGCTGAACTTCGACGTGGACAAATATGATATAAGACCGGATTTCGGAAACAATGCTGCGGAACTGAGGAAAATAAGAGAGACTATCGACCTTGTAAGAAATGACAGAGACGTGAAACTCACCGGAATATATCTTCATGGTTATGCCTCTCCGGACGGCCCTTATGCGCATAATGCGGAACTGGCCAAGAATCGTACGTGCGCACTGGAAAAATACCTTGAGAACTATTATAATGAATTGAACAGCAGTCTTTTCTCGGTGAATTCAACCCCTGAAGACTGGAAAGGATTCAGAGAATTTGCGGATACTTGCGGTTTCCCGGGAAGATGGGATGTGCTCAATATCATCGACAGCAATATGACTCCTGACGAAAAAGACTGGACTATTATGATGCGCTATACTACGTTCTACAAGAATGTAGTGCTTCCTGTCGTTTACCCGTCACTGCGCCGCACAGACTACAAGGTCACATACGACGTGCGTAATTTCAGCCTTGAAGAGGCCCGGAAAATTATCAGAGAACGTCCACAGAAACTGTCCCTGAACGAGATGTATCTGGTTGCGAACTCTTATATGGAAGGAAGCGATGACTTCAACAATGTCTTCGATGTCGCAGTCAGGATGTTCCCTGAAAGTGAAATTGCCAATGTCAATGCAGCCTGCGTGGCTCTCGAAAACGGCAATATGAAGGATGCCGCAAGATTTCTGGCCAATGCGGGGGATTCTCCCGAGGCCAAGAATGCCAGAGGCGTATTTGCGGCAATGAACGGAGACAATGAAGCTGCATTGGAACTGTTCTCACAGGCAATTTCACTTCAGGCGGCGCGTAACAACTATAAGAAAATCAAAAACAATTAAATCCTATATTATCAATGAAAACAGGTAAACTTATTTCTATCGCTCTCTTGAGCCTTGCTGTGGCTTGCTCTAAAGAGAACGTCACCTCTAATCAGGGAGGTTCTGATGCAAATCAGTACATGGCTGTGGATATCGCTATGTCAGTCGGCTCTTCTACCAAAGCTCCTGCGGACTATCGCGACGGATCAGAGGCCGAAAGCACTGTAAATGTGAACAATTCCATTTTCCTTTTCTACGACGCTTACGGCAACTACCTTACCTCCGGTGTCATTTCTGCGACTGAAGGCTCTGTGGATGAGAACGGAAACCTCAAATTGACAACAAATAATCAATCAGGTTACGTAGAGAAAGAGTCCAAGGCAGTTATCGTGCTGGGTCCTACAAGACTCCGTCCTGCCCTCGTGCTTGCGGTTCTCAACTATGACAATTGCAACGCTCTCAAGACTCTGTCGCTTGCTGATGTTCACAAAAAGGTGGACAATAAAGCGATTTCAACTGAAGCAGGCAAGTTCACGATGACCAATTCCATATATGTTGACGGAAATAATGTCGTGAATGCAACTCCGATTGCAGCTTCTTCCGTAAAGGAAACAAAGGAGGAAGCTCTCAAGACTCCTGTCCAGATTTATGTGGAGCGCGAGGTTGCCAAGGTGAACATGAAAGCCAAGGACGGCTTGAAACAGACTGCAGACGGAAAAATATGTTTCGAGACTCCAAATGCAGAATATGTTCTCAACGGTGTCAAGGTTTCTGCCCGTATAGTCGTTGACGGTTGGGCTGCAAATGCTTTCAACACCACTTCATATCTTGTGAAAGAGGTTCCGACTTCATGGCTTGTTACAAATCCTTTCGCGAACTGGTTTGACGAAGCTGCCAAAAGGACATTCTGGGCTCAGGACCCTAACTACTCAGGCTCAGAGGAGTATGTTTTCGGCCGTACGCCTGAGGGAGAGCCGGGAACATACAAGAATGTCAAGTATCTGTCTTGGAACGATGCCACTCAGAACAATGTCGATTCATACAACTACATGTATGAAAATACTACTGACAAAGCATCCGCAAGAGTAAATGGCGGTGAACTTGCCAATGTTCCTACCATTCTCATTGCGGCACATGTGGAGACAGCGAAGACCGGAGCGGCCTGGGAAAGGCAGGACATCTACAAGTTCGGCGGTCTTTTCTACACGGATGCTTCATTGAGAAATTATGCTGCCGAGCAGATTCTCAAGGGAAAACTGTATTGGGAATATACCACAGTAGAAGGCTTGAAAAAAGCTTCTGTGCTTCCGGATCAGGTAAAAGCAAAATTTGTTGCTAATGTTGCAGACAACTCAGGTTCCGTCAAAGTCGAAGTTGAAGCACTTACAGCCCCTGCAGAAGGTGCAAAACTCATGAAAAAAGAAGGCGAGTCTGCATCTGAAATCGAATCGGCTAACTGGGCCAAGACTGTTGAGGACATTCTCAACGGCGAGAATGGTTTCAATATTGCCAAGAAAGAGCTTGTATGTTTCAAGAACGGTATGTGCTACTATCAGGTGCCTATCAAGCATAATCAGACTGCCGAGGATGTCGCTTACGGTACTGTGCGTAACCATATATATGAGCTCACACTTTCCAAGATAGCAAAAATCGGTAATCCGGTATTCAATCCGGAGGAGAAACTCGTCCTTATCCCTGGAGAAGAGAAGGACTACTACGTATCTGCAGAACTCAAGGTTCTCAAATGGCGAGTTATTACTCAGGATGTTGTAATTGAGTAATCTGTAATTGCTGTCGGCACAGACAGTGAAATTTTCGGGCGGACGGCCTTGACCGGCTTTCCGCTTGCAAAAGACCGGAGTCGTTCCGGCAAAAGTAGAAAAACAATGAACAGAAAGGCTGATATAATGAAATTGTCGAAGCGTATCCTCGCAGTGACGGCTCTTTGCAGCATCGCTGCAATGACGGGCTGTGTGTACGATGACATTGACGGCTGTCCTACACGTCGATACGTTCAGATTCGATATGACAAAAACCTCAAGTCAGCGGATGCCGCTTCGTCAGAAGTGAAATCCGTGAACATATATGCTGCAGATAAAGATGGAACGGTGGTTTATGTGAAAACATCATCGGCTGCAGAATTGTCGGAGAACGGATATCAGGTGAATATCAGCGACTTGCCGTCTGGAAACTATACATTGGTAGCCTGGGCTGAAGGAGAGCAGAGGAATCCCGATTCCTATATGCCGATTTCTGTTATCCCGGGAAAGACTCATGTCAATGAACTCAAACGCATAATTAAACGTAATCAGTCCGGTGAGGTAGAGAAAGACTTGACCCCGCTTTTTCACGGAATGGCTGAAAATGTGGAGCTTACGGACTTCAGGACAGGTGGCGTTCGCCGCGCTGCGCTTTCCCTTACCAAGAATACCAACAATGTGAGAGTCATTCTCCAGCATCTTTCCGGAGAGCCTGTGGATGACAAGAATTTCAAGTTCTTTATCACGGACGACAACGGTACGACAGATTGGAACAATACATTGACAGTATCAGACTCAGTGAGTTACAAAGCCTGGTCAGTAAGCTCAGGAAGCGCGTCTATGGAGAAGACTTCGTCGAGCAGAGCAGTCCAGACGGAAATAGGCGTGGCTATGGCGGAACTTACAGTGGGGCGTCTTGTAAAAGGACACAGGCCGATACTTAATGTCTATAATACGCACGGAGTCAGAGTCATTTCCATTCCGCTGATAGATTACGCCCTGCTGATAAAGGGACACTATAATTCGACAATGTCTGATCAAGAATATCTGGACAGGCAAGATGAATACAATCTGACTTTTTTCCTGGATAAGGAGGACCGTTGGGTAAGTTCGAGCATATTGATCAATTCCTGGAGAGTGATACTTGACGACATAGATATTTAGGATAATGCAGATGTTGATGTCCTGTATAAATAAACTGGTTGCAGTCAATGCCCGGTGTGCGAAGATGGTCACGGCAGCACTTGCCGCGCTCATCCTGACTTCGTGCATATATGACAGCAAGCCGTGCGATATCGAATATCCCGATAACGTGCCGGCTTACCTGACCGTAACGCTGAATACAGGGGACGTCAGCAACAAGATTCCTGGCAGGACAAAGACTTCATTGACAGAAGCGGATATGGAGTCAGGCATTGAATCTGAATCACTTATACACTCCTACAGAATCTGGATCTTCGCATCGAGAGAGTCCGGAGACGGGGCGCAGCCGATAGGTTTTGCAGAACAGACTGGACTTGCAGGCACGGAAAATCGAGTCGTAAGCATAAAACTCCGTACCGGAAAAATGAACGGTGTCGACATATATGTTCTTGCCAATGCGGATGGCTGTTCCGGACTGATGTCAGGAGACGGCAGCGTGATGACAAGAGGACAGCTCAGAACCGGAACCGTAAGCGGATTCGGCATCAGTTCTGATATGAAACCTGAGGTGATGACGGTTCCTTCTGCTGGCCTTCCTATGTCGAGGGCGCTGACCAATGTCCCGCTTCAGAAGTATGTGTCTGAAAGCATTGACCTGAAAAATTCTATAGAGATTCCTCTTCTTAGGGCAGTGTCCAAGTTTCAGTTCTATATAGCCAAGGCCGAGGGAAATGCGGACATCGACGGTCTCAGTGTCCTCAATGTGGAATTTGGAAAAGCCGAGGCTTCCGCTACCGGTGTTTCCGGTAGTTTTATTCCTCAGTCAGCATTGGCCTTTACTCGGTCGGTGGATTTTGCTGATGTGAAGAGTCTCGATTATCTGTACACATCATCTGAGTTCCTGCCTGAAAATGTGGGCTATTATTCCCAGACGGTCAGATATACAGGCAGTTCAAATGTCTTGTACAAGGCAGCGGACATAAGTCCGGTCAAGGATCCCACCGTTTTCAGAAGAGGCTTGGACGAAAACGCGCAAGCCTATGCTGAAAGAATGAGAAATGCAGGTCTGACATCTTTCTCTTCGTATTTTTTGGAGTCCGGTCAGGCACTTAGGGGAATTGTCAACTATCAGTTCTCTGCCAACAAATCCAGGAAAGTTTCCTTCAACATTGCCCCTGGCGAGTTCTTCAGAAATCGCGAATGCATCATATATGCCTATGTCCTGAACGGGCGGGTGGAGGTAGAAACCACGCTGAAGTATCAGGTAATTGACTGGAAGAGCAAAGAGGACGTTAACATTGATTTCAACTGATTATGAAGTTCAGGTTTTTACATATTGCCATATTGACAACTGTCCTGCTGTGGGCTGCTACCTCGTGTATATGGGAAAAGGGAACTGACGTTTATGAAGATAATGTCGTAGTGGTTTCCTTGCCTGTGGAGAATCCTTCTTCAGAATCCTATTCGGTGGATACCAAGGCGACCGATGCAGAGGAAAGGGCGCTGAAAAATCTCTATGTGTATATTTTCAATGAAAGTGGAGCATTGAAAGGCTTTGCGGCATTCAACAGCGGACTTAACCAGTCCACATCGGATACAAAAGGCAAATACGGAACAGTAAAAGTCAAGACCACAGCCGGGCGCTCATACATCTATGCTGTTGCAAATGTCTATCAGGAAGGAACTTATCCTCTCAAAACCACTATGAAGGACGGTATCAGGGAAACAATATCGCCTTCGGATGGCCTTCCGATAAATCTTTCTTGGGAAGCGGTAATGGATGGCAACGTGAACTTCACTCGCAAGCAGTTTTTGGCGCTTCCGTTCAACCGCAAGCCGGAAACAATTCAGGTTTCCAGCAGTTTCCTTATGACAGGGGCGGCTAATGGAGGTAATGTGGTGAAAAGCTTCAAGGCTGAGCAATACCGCATTGTCAATGTAGCCTGCGTCGGCCCTCTTTTCTCTTCCGACGATGCCGGCATCGAGAAAATCTATTCTGTCGAACCGGTACCGATCAATTTCAATAACATATCCGGAATTTTCGCGCCAAATGATGTGGATGCTTCCGGAAGGCAGTATTTCGAGGTGTATCTGCCTGAGAATAAGCAGAATGCGGTCCATAAGGTGACTAAGTGGCACGAGCGTGAGGCTGACGGGATGTCTATACCGAAAGCTTTTGTCAATGCCCCTGAGTTCGGAACCTATGTGGTTATCGACGGAACATATACCGAGCAGACCGCAAGCTACACCAGAAATGCGGCTGTTACGTATTACGTTCATTTGGGAGACTGTACAGCGGATGTCAATGACTATAATGTGGAGAGGAATTCCACATATACGTTCAATGTCTCCATTTCAGGCGTGGACAATATCATTGTCGAGGCAAAGCAGGAAAACCAGACGCAGGAACAACCTGGTGCAGAGGGTATCGTGATGGAATATGGTGCTGCCGGGAAGACACTTTCATTGGACAGCCATTACGAATATATGGTGATGCGCTTCTATATGAATGATATCAAGATGTTGAAGGATAAGGGGTTAGGCTATGTGTATCAGATTTCCGATCTCGGCAATCAGTCAGAAGTTATGATGGTGACAGACAAGGTGACCGGAAACTTGAATGGCGCCACTACTGACTGGGTGGAATTTGCCATAGGCGGTACATATTCATCCTCGGCAACAGAGCGTGGAACTGCGGTAGCTTATCCTGGAAAAGGAAAATCGTCGCTCTACAACATCAACTCTTTCCTTAAACTACTCTATGACAATGCGGATGTCATAACTTTCTGGTCAGGTGGATCCAAGGCAAATCCATACATTGATGTTACATGCTTCATCGACGAGAATTATTATCCGTCCAAGTCATGGAACGAGTATGTTAATGATGTCCCGAAGAGAACATTCTATGTGGCCAACTCGGTCAGTGAAAGTAAGGATAATAGAAGTGTGTATGCAACAGTTGCTTACGGACTTAATCAGTGTAATATCCAGACATTCTACGACAGATCGCAGTCTCGAACTGTGGTTGCCTACGGATGCGAGACTACGAATGATGAGGCAGGGAAGGGCTTCTCGGCGGGTCCGGTTTCCAGTGGAACCGACGACTGGAATGGCAGGAACAATCAGATCAGCGATTTGTCGAAGTCTAACTACCGCATTTCATGGAAAGATCTGGCTTCAAACAAGAGTTTTTATCGTGCTTGTATGTCCAGAAACAGGGATTTGAATGGTGACGGAGTAATCGATGACGAAGAAATCCGCTGGTATGCTCCTACGCTCAAGCAATATGCAGGACTCTGGTTGGGAGAGAATGTCATCAGTACGGACAGCCGTCTGTTCAACAAGCCTACTTCAATCTTGGGAACCAAACCGCACAATGATTATGCGGATGGTAACCGTATGATATACTGGACTTCCACAAAAAATGTCTGTGATTATTTTGCGGAAGAGGGTATGGCTACTAATTATGCTACATCCGGGAAGTGGTCTGCTTCTTATCTGAGATGCGTACGCAATCTCCAGTCATACGATAAAGGCTATGACAAGACTCCGAGCGACTATTATACTCGCACCACACAGGATGGTTATACGAAACTGTCGCTCGATAAAATCGATGCGAGCGCACTGAATGTTTCAGGTGAACAAGGCGAACTGAACAATCATAATGAACGTCAGGATGACAACAAACCTGCAAAAAGTTTCCTCATCGCGTCTCAGGTTTTATCAGCGCCTACGATACAGAGCGTGGTCGAGGGCTCATATACTTGTGCCGAGAAGTATACTTATGATTCAAGATATAAGTGGAGAGTTCCCAATCAGTGCGAGTTTGTCCTGATGTATCTGGCAGGGCAGGGGGCAAACTACAGCACTTGCCGTACAGGTTTCTCAAATTCTGCATTCCGATATGGTTGGAAAATTGATGGGCGCATCATTACGATGCTGTATCCAGATCAGAAAAATAAAGATGTCAAAGTTCGCTGTATCAGCGTGTTGCAATAATCATTTCTAAATTTGTCGCAGATTTTCAGCACTCGTTTATGTGAATTTTCGCATTGATTTTACCACCGTATGTAGATTTTTACCGACTATCTTACACGTCATTCTAAATTTTTAGTCTTTACTTTGCACCCAGAGTCCGGGACGAACGTATTAACTGGTAACCGGACGTCTTCTAATAAAAACTGAGAATTTAGAAGCTGATATAGATAGATTGGATCTATTGCTTCTGACCCCCAAGAGATACGGATGTGAAAGTTCGTATCTCTTTGCCTTTTTAGGGGGCATGCTTTTGGATGCCGCTGTTTATTTCTTTATGAACAGAGTCTCAGGACAAAGTTCTGAAATCGATTCCCTGTGCGTGATTATGATAAGAGTCTTGTTCTGTGAACACTCACGCAGATTTGCAATCAGTGCTTTTTCGGTTTCCGCGTCCAGAGCTGAAGTCGGCTCGTCCAGAAGCAGAATGCCGCCCTGTCTGAGCAGGGCTCTCGCTATGGCGATTCTCTGGGCCTGTCCCTCGCTGAGACCTGCTCCGGATTCCCCGCATACCGTATTTAGACCGTCAGACAGAGACCATACGAAGTCTGCCATAGCGTAGTGAAGAGCCTCTCTGATTTCATCCTGTGTGGCATCGGGACGTCCGAGCAGGAGATTGTCCAGGATAGTGCCGCTTATAAGTGTGTTGCCCTGGGGAACATAGATGAAGTTGCCCCTTGTGGAAGGGGAGGCCTTCAACTCATTGTCCTTATTGTATATATAGATGTTGCCCTTGTCAGGCTCCAGCAGAGCCAGCATCAGGCGGATCAGCGTGCTCTTGCCGATACCTGTCTCGCCGAATATGGCAGTGAGGCTGCCCGGCTTGAAATCGTATGAAAAATTCTCGAAAATCAGCTTCTCTCCATCAGGATATGAAAACGTCAGGTTCTCTATCCTTATTCCGGATGTCCCGTCCAGTACGATGTGCTTGTCAGTGTCTTCCGTCTCGATGTCGTCGATTTCCCTGAGCCTTTCAGCTGATGCTGCCGTGCGGATAAAGCCGGGCACCTGACGGCTGAGGTCAAGTATAGGCCTCTGAATCTGGGAAATAAGCTGGAGGAATGCCGCCATCATACCGAAGGTCATTGTCCCGTTTTGCAGACCATATACGCCCCACAGCAGTACGGTAGCATATCCTGCACCGGCTCCGAGCCTTATCATTGTCCTGGAAAACAGGGCGAAATCCGTCTTGGTTATGACCTTTTCCTCCAGTTCGTCCTGCAGCGAGTTGAGCCTTTCCCTCGAGTAGTCAGTATGTTCCATCGCGGAAATGAGTGTCCTGTGCTGGATGTTCTCCTGAATGTGGCTCTGCACGCTGCTGTCCGAGTCCTTGATGTCCCTGGTCAGCCTGCGGAGCTTCCGGAAACAGCTTTTGCTCAGTATCAGTGCGACAGGCATGATGAAAAATACTGCCAATGCAAGTCTGTAGTCGATTTTCGCGATGAAATAAGTGGCGAGAACCAGCTGGACAAGAGTACCGGTGAGTTTGGGAATCGTATAGCAGACTGTTTCCGTGATTTCAGTAACGTCATCCATCAGCCTGTTCAGCAGGTCGCCCGAGTGCATTTTTCCCTTGCCGGCCCATTTCCCGGTCATGATCCTTCCGAAAAGCCTGCTTCTGACATCGCCACGGAGTGTTATCTCGCTCTTGGCTTCGATTCTCGCGCTTGCTATGGACAATGCCTGCTGCAGCAATATGCACCCTCCGAGTACAAATGCGAAAGTCAGAATCCTTCCTTCCGCGTCACCGGTCGCAATGTCGATCAGATGCTTGCTTACCCAGATAAAGAACATTGACACGGAAAAATATGCCGCTTCAATGATGCAGCACAGTATTACCTGCCATCTTGTTTTGCGGGAAATCTTCCAAATCCACTTCAGGTCGTTCCCGGCGCCCGATTCCAATGCCATATTCTGCTGATTATGAGGATACTTCCGAAAGTTACGAAAAAAGGCTGAACAAATTTCTTTGTCAGCCCTTTAACTTGTGGAGATAGACGGAGTCGAACCGACGACCCTCTGCTTGCAAAGCAGATGCTCTAGCCAACTGAGCTATATCCCCATTGCTATTAAGCAGTAGACCTGAGCAGATTTGAACTGCTGACCCCTACATTATCAGTGTAGTGCTCTAACCAACTGAGCTACAGGTCTATA
>OHSI01001821.1_pt1 | contig 10212 bp, 7 predicted proteins | sample 1578641 | NCBI WGS metagenome assembly OHSI01 (sample SAMEA3879535, study PRJEB24766) | human gut metagenome | biome: human-associated habitat; feature: feces | place: USA | collected 1985/1987 | reverse complement strand
GACAACCTGTTGAGCAATTTCATGGCAGATTTCATCCTTCAGCTTTTGGTAATGACCATCGAGAATACGGGTATCTGCAGGTGTGTGATTAACATAGCTTGCTCTGATAGGCATTTCATCATTCTCATTAGTGCTTTTATTGTGTAAAAGATACGCTCCCAGCTCATGTAAAACTTCTTCTTTTAAGGCTTGATAATGTGCATCTATAATACCGTAATCATCCTGGTTATAATTCACGAAGCTTGACCTTATCGGCATTTCTGCATTTTCTGTATGCAGCTTGCTGCCGAGCAGACGCTCAACTATTCCTTTACGAATCTCGTTTTTCACTTCTTGTTGATTTTTCTTAAACTCTTCAGCCATAATATAAGCCTCCTTTTGACATCAGCAGCTATCATAACTGCTTTTGCGCACCAAAACAACAGTCTTCAAAGCAATTAATTATATATATCATTTAACTACTTTTTTCATCTGCTATTCTAGCACCATTCTTAATTGATTGCAAGAAAATTTAAGAATACATCTTTATTGTATTTAAAACAAAAAACTGCAGGCAGAACTTCTGCCCACAGCTAAAAAAACATATTAATCTCTTTTCACCCGTGAATTGATTACATCAATAACAACAGTTCCGTACAAGCCCTTTGCGTCATAGAACTTTATTTTCCCCTGCTGCACATTTCGCTGCTTCAGCTGCTCCGGTGAAAAATACATCTCCGCACTCACTGACATCTGTCCCTTGTACTGCTTAATCATCTCATCAGGCGCCATCTTGCGCCACAAGCCTTTCTTGCTGCTGCGCGACAGCAATATCTGCAGGCCCTCTCCCTCGCAGCGCAGCTGCGCTTGCTTATCCTCCGGCAGCAGACGTAAATATAAGGTATAGATATTAGGCTGCAGCAAATATTTCAGCTCGCCCTCCTTGCCCAGGTCTATCCGGCAATGCACCTCCTGCCCCCGCGCCAGCTTGGCACGGAAATAGTGCTTGTCATAATTATTTTCGCTGCGGAAAAACACCAGGCCTACCATTACAGCCGCCATCAGCACAAAGGCCAGTACACGCTTCAACATTTTCTTATTCATGCTGCACCACCCCGCCATGATAACGTTTGTAAATTGCCTTGCCTGCCAAAAGCAGTAAAGCAACAATTCCCGGTGCGCAATTCAAGCTGCAGCTGCCGCAAATTCCTGTGCAGCCTGCTCCCTGCGTAGTAATGCCGCTGACTGGAATTCCCATCGCCGCAATAAAATTTATCAGCTTATTTTTCATACGCGTTTCCTCCCGTAGCTGATAGCCTGCACCGGGCAAGCATGCTGACATACACCGCAGCAGATGCAGTTATGCTGGTTAATCTGCGCTTTGCTATCCACAAGCTCCGCAGATTCCATCGGGCACTTCTTTTCGCACAAACCACAGCCTATGCATTGGTTTTTATCTACCCGCACACGCAGTACAAACGGCAGCTTGCAGCCTAAGGCATGCATCAGTCCCTGTGCTGCTCCTACAGGACACAAAAAATTGCAGAAGCCGCGTCCGCCTTTAGTGAAGATACCAAAGACAAGCACCCACATAATTGCTGTCAGCAGCAGACTGGAGGTCAGCGAAATAAAGTAACCTCGTGTATAATAGTTGGCCAGTAAATCGAACAAAAAGAAGTTGCAATAGGAGCATGCCAGAATGCCACCGAAAAAAGGTACCAGGCAAAAGCCTGCCAGCATACCATAACGGATGGGGGCAATTTCTGTATAACGATGCCAGCTGATTTGAAATTTGGACGGCACCAGCTTCGACAGATATTCGGTGAACGCACCTGCCGGACACAGCCTGCCGCAAAAAACAGGCCCCATGAAGAAGGCTACCGCCAAAAGCAGCAGGGTGCTAAGCATGCTGATGGATGTCAGCCGCCAAATTATTCCGTCTAAAATATGCTCTATCGGTATACGAAAGCAAAGGCCGTGAATACTCTGCGGCTGCCAGCTGCCGTAAAGCAAATAGAACAGGCAGCGCTGAAAGAGCGCTACCGGCGCATAAAACAATATAAAGCCAAGAGCATAGCCGGTTAAACGTTTAAGGTTATATAACATAGTCAATCACCTCGATAACAAATAGGGATAGGGTAACTCAAACACCCTATCCCTATTTTAAGCTATTGAAAAACGTTAAGCAAGTAATTAGAAGCTGTAGCGCAGGCCAACGTTATAGGTACGGCCACCGGTTGCATCGCCGGAATAGAATTCGCGATCCAGCAAGTTGGTAACGCCAAATTGTAAGGTTACATCCTTAGCAATTTTATAGTTGACTGCTGTGTTGATGATAAAGTATGCATCCTCTGCACCGTACTCACCGCCCTCTTCATCAGGAGCCTGACGGGCACTTACATATTGGCAATCAAGCAAAGCGTTCCATTTATCATAATTATATTCAATGCCAGCATGCAATAAATGCTTAGGAATATCGAAGTTGGTGCTTTCTTTACCGCCCAATTTCAATTTGCCCTGTTGCCATGCATAGTTAATATAGGTATCAAACTTATCGCTGATTTTATGGGTAAGCTCAAACTCAACACCATTGCGTTTTTCGGAATCGAAGTTCATATACTTCTTAACGCCCTTGCCCATATAGGTTTCTCCGGGCAGGATACCGGACGCAGCAATCTTATCATCAGTCTTTACATGATACAGAGTAACATTGAAATTAGTATCCTTATCCAGTTCCTTCTTCATGCCAAGCTCAAAGGTATCAGAGGTTTCCGGCTTCAAGTCGGGATTCGGAACATACCAGTATCTGGTGTATTCAGAGTATCTGTACATCTTATACATAGCAGGAGGATTGAAGGAGTGACCGTAAGAAACAAAATAGTGAGTCTTGTCATCAGCCTTATAATCAAAAGCAACCTTAGGACTAATCTCGATATGAGTTTCGGACGGAGAAGTTGTATCTAACGGATTACTGGTAGTTGTATTCCAGAAAACACCTTCACACTTCTTATAATAGTCCAATCTTGCTCCCAAATACATGGTAACCGGATCACTCATTTTATATTCATCCTGCACGAACAATGCAAAATTTTGTACCTTACCTTTATCGTGAGCATAGTACTGATCCTTAGAATTCTCATCCTTCCAATGCTTTAAGGTATAACGATCCTGAACCATTTCTTCCTGTTTAAAGTTAGCACCTACAACAATGGTGTGTTTGCCAACATTTTCCCAGGCCTTTTCCATATTGAAATTATAAATTTTGCCGGGATGAGAAGAATAACCGCCGGCACCAACCCAATCAAGTCCGGGATATGTTTTTGGTACATTACCATGCTGTGTTGTAACTGTACCACTGTACACAGGATTACCGTTTTCATCCTTTACAAAGCTATACGGATTTTTATAGCCGAAATATGTTTTGTACTTAGTGTAGCTATATTTCAAAGATTTGCTGTCATCAAAGTTATATTTGAGATTGGCTGTATATGTTTTATGATCCCAATCACTGGTACCGCGACCGCCGTAAACATAAGAGCCGTCACTTAATGTCGGCAGATTTGCGGTATATTGACCTTTACCTGAAGAAGCTTTTGCAGTATTGTAATAGCCATCAAAGCCATCAGCCTTTCTGTTTTCAAAGCCTAAGCCAAAGCTCCATTTATCATTAACTTTAGCATTCACATTCATGGATTTTTTCCATGTCTTATAACTGCCATAGGATACTGCAGCATCAATATGTGTACCCGCCTTTGCTTCTTTGGTAGTAATATTAATTACACCGCCTACGGCATGACCGCCATAAATAGAAGAACCTGCACCGCGAACAACTTCAATACGCTCAATATTTTCTACCGGAATAGAATTAAAGTTTACCGCACCCTGATAAGTATCATTCATCTGCACGCCATCAACTAAAACAAGAACATTGGTAGAGCCAAAGCCTCTTAAGCTGATACCGCCCTGTGCAGTCTGATCCATATATACGCCGGGCATATATTGTAATGCTTCTTGAACAGAAGTTACATTACGCTCCTCGATATCCTTTGCCGTTACCACACTGACACTGGACGGAACCTCCTGAATCTGCTTCATGGTTCTTGTAGCTGTTACAACCATCGCATCCAGGTCATACTCTTTAATCTCTTCGGCAAATACCGCAGTACTTCCTAAAAATACATTACCGCAAATCAATGCGCTCATCAATAAACCTTTACTAGCCAATTTTTTCACAGATATACCTCCATTCACTCATCAAAAAAATCAACGAAGTACATATTAAGCAGCTAAAATTATTTGGATTGAGTCTTAATATGCATTTTCTCTTTTATATGTTATAATACTGTGTATAGCAGCTAGACAGTCAAGGGGGAAATGCTAAAAATGTCAAAAAACATACAAAATTACTTCACAACCGGTGAATTATCACAGCTTTGCAAAATTCCCCGCAAGACTTTGCTTTACTATGATAAGCTGGGATTGATTACCCCTGAGCTTGTTGATGAAAACGGTTACCGCTATTACAAGCGCAGCCAGCTGTTTTTACTGCAGCTGATTCTTACGCTACGCCAGCTTGATGTGCCGATTGCGCGCATCAAAGATTATCTTGCCAACCGCTCGCCACAAAACTACCGTGATTTATTTTATGAGCGCATAGATTTCTTCACACAGGAAATTGCCCGTCTGCAGACTATGAAGAAAAAGCTGCAGAGCGAATTAGGCAAGCTCGACCATATTGCGGACATTACTCTGGATAAAATTATGCTTGTCCATGAGCAGGCACATTATCTTTATCTGAGTAATGCTACCGAAGAAAATGAATGCTTTAAAAAGCGTTCTTCGCATATTGCCCAAATGTTTAGCAATCTGCAAAACGATATTACCTTAACAACCAACGGCTTTGGTTATATTTACGATACGGAAATTTTGCAGGATTTCGAAAGCAAGCATCTGAAGCACTATTTTTATACGCTTCATGACAAGCTCCCTACACCGCATTGTTATCAAAAGCCCGCAGGCGATTATCTGACGCTTTATTTTCAAGGCGTCTACATGTTCAACAACAAAAAGTATCTGCAAATGCTGGCAGAATATTGCAAGGAGCATCAGCTTACGCCGATTTCACCACTCTATGTAACATCGTTGTGTGATTACTGGCTGACAGGTGATACCGATAAGTATATTTACAAGCTGGAGCTGCAGATAAAATAGCATATCTAATGCACACAAAAACCCCGCGGCAGTCGCCACGGGGTTTTCTAATCAGCAAAGCACTGAGCAGGCTTTGCTCTTTTTTATTTTTACAGCCTTAAGCTAAAATCAGCCTAAGGTTACGGCATCACTGTTCAGCATTGGAATAGGCTTGCCGTTTTTATTATTGCGGTACAGTCTGAGACGCTCGATATCAGCCATCTCAACAGGCAGCGCCAAACCATACTGCTCATTCAGCGCATTCAGTAAATCTACTGCCTTCATGCTACCTGTCGGTGTAATCTTGCAGTCAAAACTGAAAATCGTTTCTTTTTCGATCTGCTCTGCAGTAAGCTGAGGAATGTAAAACTTAACGTCAATTTCCTTGAACTTAGCCTTCGTCTTAGGTGCAGCTTTTTTGAACAGCAGCTCCGGTGCAGCATTGAACTCCGCAACAGCAGCGCTCACGTCTTTGCTATAAGGCAGCGTTACGCGATAGCTTGCACCTGCCGCCTGACTCATCAGGGCAGCGTGATGCGTATCAACAGCATCGGCAGCCAGTACGCGAATACCGCGCGGCAAAGCAGCATCAAGAGCCAACGCAGCCTTTTCTACCTCCATCGGCTCGGCAAGCTCGATTTCTACGAACTCTGTATAGCTTACAACGCCTACACCCAGCGCAGAAGCCAGACTGAACTTCAAATGCGGATTAAAACCTTCGGAATAGGCAGCAGGCAGCTTGGCACGGCGGATAGCACGGCCGATGGTGCGCACATATTCCAGATGGGAGATAAAGCGGATATCCTTATCCTTGGTAATTTGCATACGCAGTTTCATTATGCCTGTACCTCCCCATTGTTTTGATACTCTTCTTTATAGTCAACAATTTTTACGCCCAATGCCTGGCAAACGCCACAGCCGGTGCAGCTTGCACGACGGCAGTCGTGCGTAAGCTGCTGAGCATAAGCCTTACGCCATTCGTTCCACAGGAAGCGGCGGCTGACACCCGGAGAGATATGCTCCCACGGGAAGGCCTCCTGCTCACCGCGCTCGCGTGCAGCGTAAAAGTCTTTATCTAAACCTGCATCGCTGATAGCCTCCAGCCAACGCTCGTAGGAAAAGCAATCGCTCCAGCCATCAAAACGCGCGCCCTTCTGCCATGCCAGCAGCAGCGCCTTGCCTACACGGCGGTCGCCGCGAGCAAAAACAGCCTCAATCGTACCGGTTTTGGCATCATGATAGTTTAAGGTGATATTTTTATATTTTTTGATTTCATCCTTCAGCAGGAACTGCTTACGGCGAATTTCTTCCAAATCATTCTGGGCAAACCATTGGAAAGCAGTATACGGCTTAGGCACGAAGGACGAAGCACTTACGGTAACCTTGCAGCCACGCTTACCGGTAATCTGGAAATATTTATACTGTACCTTGCGTGCCAAATCAGCAATCGCCAGTACATCCTCATCAGTTTCATAGGGCAGACCGATCATAAAGTACAGCTTAACGCTGTTCCAGCCGGATTCAAATGCTGCACCGACAGCATTCATCAAATCCTCTTCCGTTACGCCCTTGTTGATAACATCACGCATCTTCTGGCTGCCTGCTTCCGGAGCAAAGGTCAGACCGCTCTTACGCACTGCCTGTACCTCCTTAGCGATGGCAACACAGAAGCTGTCGATACGCAGAGAAGGCAGAGAAACGCTGACGCGTTCATCCTTAAACTCGCCAATCATCTTATGTACCAGCGGAGCCAGGCAGGAATAATCGGCGCTGGAAAGGGATACCAGACTGATTTCGTTATAGCCTGTGTTATCTACCAGCTTACGCGACAGGTCCATCAGCACCTCCGGCTTACGCTCACGCACAGGGCGGTAAACCATGCCTGCATGGCAGAAACGGCAACCACGGCTGCAGCCACGGAAAACCTCCAGCATGATGCGGTCATGAACGATTTCACCGAAAGGAACAATCGGAGAGGTCGGGAAATCTACGCTGTTCATATCCTCTATAACACGCTTTTGTATAACAGCAGGAATATCCTCGCGCAGCGGCTTAATTGCCTTAAAGGTGCCGTCCTCATTATATTCTGCTTCATAGAAGGAAGGTACATAAATGCCCTTGATTTTTACCACACGCTGCAGAAATTCTTGTCTGCCGCCGGGTTTGCCTTCACGCTTCCACTCCTTGTAGCAACGCATTACCTCAATCAAAACCTCTTCGCCTTCACCGATAACAGCAAAATCGCAGAAATCAGCCAAAGGCTCCGGGTTATAAACACAGGGGCCGCCTACAATAACAAAGGGGTCTGCATCAGTACGATCCTTAGCCAGCAGCGGTACGCCACCCAAATCAAGCATATTTAAGATATTGGTATAGGAAAGCTCGTATTGCAGAGTAAAGCCTACAATATCACATTCGCTCAAAGCCTTTTTGGTTTCCAGAGTGCAAAGCGCAATCTCACGCTCACGCATCTTCGCCTCCAGGTCAATCCAAGGCGCGTAAACACGTTCTGCGGCAATTCCGTCTTCCTTATTCAGCAGATGATACAAAATTTTGAAGCCAAGGTAGCTCATACCTACTTCATATACATCAGGGAAGGCCAGAGCAATAGTTGCCTCTACTTCATCAGCAGGCTTAACAATGCTGGCAAACTCGCCACCGGTGTAACGTGCAGGCTTTTGCACGCTGCTTAAAATATCAATAGTTAAATCCTTTTTCAAATTCATTTTCTCCTCTATTAAAATTGAAGGTTTTGCTTCTTCACCTTAATATTCAACAAAATCGCCACCAGCATAAGGTTCGTCGTCAGCGAGCTGACGCCATAGCTCAAGAACGGCAAAGGTACACCGGTTACAGGCATAATACCGGCAGTCATACCAATGTTGACCATAACATGGAACATAAACATAGACGTTACACCGGTTGCCAGAAGCATGCCGAAGGTATCATCCGCATCAAGCGCAATCGCAATACCGCGCCAAATAATAATCATATACATGCTGATGATAAACACCGTTCCGATAAAGCCAAACTCTTCACCGGCAACAGCAAATATAAAGTCCGTATGGTTTTCCGGCAAAAAGTTCAGCTGGCTCTGCGTTCCGGCCAGCCAGCCTTTGCCAAGGAAGCCGCCGCTGCCGATAGCAATTTTTGACTGAATAACATGATAACCGCTGCCGAAAGGATCAAGCTCCGGATTCAGAAAAACGCGGATACGGTTCTTCTGATAATCCTTCAGAATCATCCAAAAGGCCGGCAGCAAGGCCATAAAAGCCAGTCCCATGCGGAAGAACCATTTATACTTGAAGCCGCTGACAAAAATCATCCCTATCAGGATAGCAATAAAGGTCAGCGATGTTCCTAAATCCGGCTGACGCATAACAAGTATAAACGGCACCAGAATATAAGCAAAAACAGGCAGGTAATCCTTAAATTCCTCCAACCATTCAATTCGCTTATCCATAAAGGTAGCTAAGCAGATAATAAGAAAAACCTTAGCAAATTCACTAGGCTGAAAAGACATAGAGCCTATTTGGATCCAGCGCTGTGCACCCAATTGACTCTGACCTACAAACATTACTGCCAAAAGCAGTATGATGTTAAGTATATACAGCTTGGTAGCATAATTTTTGAGTACACGGTAATCAAAAGCCAACGATGCAGTAACAATAGCCAGGCCAAAGAGCATAAACATACTTTGGCGCTGCACATGCCAGGCCTTACCGGTGCTCACTGCAAAGGAATGGGTAGCACTGTCGATAAGCCCCAAGCCACAACCCATAAGTATTAACACAGCAGCAATCAGCCACCAGTCAAGATTTTTCAGGATACGTTTAAAATCCACAATGTACTCCTTCCTGCATTATTGGACGGCGTCCTTCTTCGGGGCAGCCTTATCAGGGCGGGGCATATAGCCCTTTTCCTGGAAAAATTCTTCAAATGCTTTATAAACAATAGGACCTGCAGCGATAGAACCGAAGCCACCCTGCTCTACAATGCAGACTACAACAAGCTCCGGGTCATCTACCGGACCATAGGCTACAAACAAACCATGGTCACGTCCATGAGAGTTTTCGGCAGTACCGGTTTTACCTGCTATAGGCTTAGGTAAACCGGCAAAGTACGATGCCGTACCACCCTCCTGCGTAGTAGCACTCATACCCATGCGGATATAGTCAATTGTCTGCTGTGATACATCAATATGCTTACCTTCAGCACGTTTAGGTTTTTCAAAAAGACTGCCGTCACTGTTTATAATACTGTCAACCAGATATGGCTGATACTTGGTACCGCCATTAGCAACAATACTCAGCATAACAGAAAGCTGAATCGGTGTCGTCAGGTTGAAGCCCTGACCGATAGCAGCGTTGAAGGTATCACCCAAGCGCCAGTCCTCATCCCAGATTTTACGCTTTACTTTTTTAGAGGCAACAAGGCCTTTGCTTTCGCCTTCCAGGTCAATACCAGTGCGTTCGCCAAAGCCAAAGATATGCGCATATTTTTCAATATTATCAATGCCGACGCGATAACCAAGCTCGTAAAAATAAACGTTATCACTCATCGCCAACGCTTTGATAAATGTCAGCCATCCTAAAACCTCGCCGCCGGCGTTACCCATAGTAGGAACCATCGGATGAAAACCACCGTCGAAAATGGGCTCGTTCAAGCCAACCTTTTTCAGTTCAAAGGCAGCACTGCCGGTAACAATCTTAAAGGTAGAACCAGGCGGATATTCACCGGTAATAACCTTGTTATTCATCGGGTAATTGGGATCGTTATTAATAGAATTCCAATTCTTTGAGGAAATGCCATGTACAAACCAGTTTGGGTCATAGCCCGGACGGCTTACCATCGCCCTTACCGCACCGTTACGCGGGTCGATAGCTACTACCGCCGCTGCTCTCGCTCCGGGAGCAATACCGGAGCTTCTCAGAAAGGCAAGATGCTTATCTGTAAAAGCCTCCAGCTCCTTTTGCAGCTGGGGCAGTTTGCCGTATTTCAGCTCGGCGGCCTTGTTCAGGTCGTAGCGGTTCTGCGCCATCT
>OHSI01001800.1_pt1 | contig 10303 bp, 6 predicted proteins | sample 1578641 | NCBI WGS metagenome assembly OHSI01 (sample SAMEA3879535, study PRJEB24766) | human gut metagenome | biome: human-associated habitat; feature: feces | place: USA | collected 1985/1987 | reverse complement strand
AAAATCCGAAAAACCTGACCATCAAACTGCATTATTACCGTCCCGACGGCAATTATCAGGAATACAGCATGGAATCCGACGCGTGGAAAGGCTGGGATCTGTGGTCTTGGTATGCGGAAAGCACCAGCGGCGAATCCCAGGAATTCACCTCCCATGACGAATTCGGCGAGGTCGCGGAATACACGCTGAGCCAGACAGCCAAAGGCGTGCGCAACCCATGGTTCATCATTCGCAACGGTGGCTCATCATGGACCGGCAAGGACTGCGACGACAACGATCGCGAGATTCCGGAATCCGTGATCAGCATGACCGCGGGAAACGTGGAAAACGGCGTCGCGGAATTCTGGATCGTCAGCGGGGATCCGACCGTGTACACGCATCCGGTGAACGTGGCCGGAATAACCTTCGACACCCAAGGCGGCAGCAGCGTTCCCGCACAGGCGGTCGCCATCGGAGGCACTGCGAGCGTTCCCGAAACGCCTACTCGCGACGGCTACGTGTTCTCGAAGTGGACCACGGACGTGGCCGGTGAACATGAGTATGATTTCGCCACCACGGTGAGCGCGCCGATAACGTTGTATGCGCAGTGGACGGAAGCGAAAACCGTGACCTTCGACGTCCAAGGCGGCAGCGAGATCGCCGCACAACAGGTGCAAACAGGGAAATCGGCCGTACGACCGGAAAATCCTGAGCGCGTGGGATACGCGTTCGCGGGATGGTATACTAGCGCCGACACTTCGGGTAGCGAATACGATTTCACGGCTGCGGTGAACGATGATGTGACCTTGTATGCGAAGTGGACGCCGAACATGTACGCCGTGACCTTCGACTCGCAAGGCGGCAGCGCGGTCGATGCGCAACAGGTTGCGTACGGTGGTTACGCGACGCAACCTGCCACACCGACCCGTGACGGATACACGTTCGTCGGCTGGACCACGGATGCGGCCGGCACCACGCCGTACGGTTTCGGCATGCCCGTCACCGGCGGTATCACGCTGTATGCCAAGTGGGATGATGCGGGCGCGACGTACCATACCGTCACCATTCATTTGAATGACGGCGACGATTATTCGTCGGACCTGCCGCAGGATATGACGTTGTTCGTCAAGGAAGGGGAGAAGCTTACGATCCCCGATTCCGCTCCTTCCCGCGGTGGATATCGTTTCGCAGGATTGACCAGCGACGAACAGCGGAAGACGGACTATGATGCTGGCACCGCCGTAACCGCCGACATGACCTTGTATGCCAAGTGGGTCAAGACATGGACGGTCACCTTCGACACGGCCGGCGGCAGTGCCGTGAACAGCCAGACCGTGGACGATGGAGGAGTGGCCGTTGCGCCTGATCCGTCGCCGACACGCGACGACTGCCGGTTCACCGGCTGGCAGTATGACGGCAAAAGCTACGATTTCGGCTCGAAGGTGACCGGCGACATCACCCTGACCGCGCAGTGGGTGCGCACCGCGCACCAGTGGACCATAACCTTCGATCTGAACGGAGGGCATGCGCCCGCCGGCAAGGATGCGAAGACCCTGTACGCCGAGCGGAAAGTCTACGACGGTGATTCGCTGGTCTCGCCCACGGCGGACATCGCCAACGAGCCTCAGCTTGACGGCTACACCTTCGAAGGGTGGAGCACGGTGAAAGACGACGCGCTCGCAGTCAGCGTGGTCTCCTTTGATTCGTCCGGGAAATCGTTGATGCCCATCGATCGCGACGGCACGCTGTATGCGTTGTGGTCGCGGGAGAACAGGGTAGTGAAGCCGGAATCGTCCGGTTCGACGGGATCTTCGACGAGCTATTCCGGCGCGTATTCCGATTCCTACACGGGATTGAACGGGTTGGCAGCGTTCGATGCCATAGTGAGACAATCGGGCAAATTCTCGGGCACGAATTTCGGTTCCGTCGCCGAGGATTATGTGAAACCCAAGAGCGTTCGCTGAGTGTTGGAATCCAAGGGTGGGGTCGGCCTTCAGGTCGGCCCCCTTTTTCATGTACGGTGTATGGATTGTTGCGTCCGGATCATTGGATCGTTCGTTGTTCGTGGCGTTTGAAGCCGGGTGAAACCGTATTCGCACATGAACGCGGCAAGGAATGTCCACTAGTTGAGCGTTTTAAGTCCACGTGCTGATTCGTTGACTAGAGTCGCGTGCTATGAGTGATTCTGCAAAGAAGTACACCATCGCCGTCATTCCGGGCGATGGCATTGGCAAGGAAGTGACTCCGTGGGCTCAGAAGGCTCTGGAGAAGGCGGCCGAAGGCGTCGCCGAATTCGAATATGAGAAGTTCGATCTGGGTGCCGAGCGCTATCTGCGTGACGGCGCGATTCTTCCGGAAGAGGAAGAGGAGCGCATCAAGAAGACCGACGCCATCCTGCTGGGCGCCGTCGGCGATCCGCGCATCAAGGCGGGCATTCTGGAACGCGGCCTGCTGCTCAAGCTCCGCTTCGATCTGGACCAGTACGTGAACCTGCGTCCGTCCAAGCTGTACAAGGGCGTTACCTCGCCGCTCGCCAACCCGGGTGACATCGACTTCGTGGTCGTGCGTGAAGGCACCGAAGGCCTGTACTGCGGTGCCGGCGGCGCGGTGCGCCGTGGCACCCCGAACGAGGTGGCCACCGAAGTGTCCATCAACACCGCCTACGGTGTGGAGCGCGTGGTGCGTTACGCCTTCCAGCTGGCCATGAAGCGCAGGAAGCACGTGACCCTTGTGCACAAGAAGAACGTGCTGGTCAACGCCGGCGACATGTGGCAGCGCATCGTCGACAAGGTGGCCGAGGAATACCCGGAGGTCTCCCACGACTACCTGCACATCGACGCGACCACCATCTTCCTGGTGTCCAACCCGTCCCGCTTCGACGTGATCCTGACCGACAACCTCTTCGGCGACATCATCACCGACGAGGCCGGTGCGGTGGTCGGTGGCGTCGGCTACTCCGCTTCGGGCTGCATCAACGCGTCCAACGAGTATCCGTCCATGTTCGAGCCGATCCACGGTTCCGCTCCGGACATCGCCGGCCAGAACAAGGCCAATCCGACCGCGGCCATCCTGTCCGCAGCCATGCTGCTCGAGCATCTCGGATTCGACGACGCTGCCAAGAAGATCCACGTCGCCGTTGAGGCTGACATCGAGGAGCTCGGCTCCACCACGCGTTCCACCGACGAGGTCGGTCGCGACATTCTGGCGCGCATGTGAGACGACATATAAAGATATGTGACGGCATGTGACGGTTCGAAAAGCCGAGAAATCGGCTGATTCCGACTTCCGTCCCATCCTTTGAGACGCCCACCGAAAAGGGTTTTTCCCGAATCGGCGGGCGTCTTCGCATATTCGGGGATTTTTCAGGGGCCACCTAAGGTGGAATCGGGTGGAAATGGGCAAACTTTGGGATATTGTTGAGACATGAGTGATAACAACGCCGATTTCAATGGTGCCGGTCAAGTCAACAATCCAACGTCGGATAACGCAGCCCAGGCCGACTACAACCAACCGTACATTCCACAACAGAACGATGCGCAGATGAACCATCCGGAGTCGCAGCCGGAAACCCCCGCATACGATCAGAACTCCGCCGCATACACTCAGCCCGCTCAGCCGGCCGAGCCTGCCGTTCCGGCGTACGATCCGAACGCTTCCGCATACAGCCAGTATGGCCAGACCGCACAGTCGGCCCAGACCGCTCAGCCGTCATACGGTCAGCCGGCGACTCCGGCCCCGGCATACGGTACGGCTCCCGTCTATACCCAGCCGGCTCAGCCGGCCACGCCCGCTGCTCCGGTATATGATCCGAACGCCGCATCGTACAACCAGTACGGTCAGTATGGCCAGCCGTCCCAGCCTGCCCAATCTGCGCAGCCGTCGTACGGTCAGCCGGCAGCCCCGGCGTATGACCCCAACAACGCTTACGCCCAGCCGGATTACAACCAAGCGAACTACGGACAGCAAGGCTACGCGGCCCCGTCTTACAACCAATCCGCCTATACCCAGCCCGCCTACGCGCAGCAGCCGGCATACGGCCAGCCCGTCGCACCGGCCGGATACGCCCAGAAGTCGAAACTGGCCGCCGGTCTGCTTGGCATCTTCCTGGGCTGCTTCGGCGTGCACAACTTCTACTTGGGCAACACCGGCAAGGCCGTGGCACAGCTGCTGCTGACCGTCATCGGCTGGATTCTCATCATCGGCCCAGCCGTCGCAGGCATCTGGGGACTGGTGGAAGGCATCCTGATTCTGTGCTCCCACTACGGCTCGCAATGGCACCGTGACGCTCAAGGCGTCGAACTGCAGGATTGATGACTCGAGGACTTTACAAACAGCCGGGCGGCAAACTCGTTGGAGTGACTGTCCGGCTTTCTCATGCCGATCCGGATTGTACCGATTCGGATTACGCCGATTCGGACTATATTGATTCGGCTCATACGAATGCCGTGAAAACGGTTCCATACGCTGGGCCGGCTGCATCATCGACTGTTATCGAATGCCATATCGACGGCGATTTCTTCCTCGACGGGGACGATGCCGGAACGCGGAATCTCTTGCATTCCATGGAATGTGCGCTGGAACAGTGCGCGGCCCGTTGCCTCAGCGGTTCGATGGTTTCCGAACGTGACGTGACCGCCGCCGTCGAACGGACGATGTTGCACCATCCGGACGTGCGCATCGTCGGCATGGGCGCGCGTGGCATCGCCATCGCCTTTCAACGTGCGATTGACGGCATCGATGGCGCCGATGGCATTGCCGGTATCGGCGGTAATGATGTTACGAAAGTGGAACCACGCGACGACCTGCGCATTCGGCGGCATACCAGCCCAATGGAAACCGCAGAAACCGCAAAAAACATTGAAAACGCTGGAGCCGCGGAAAGCGACGAAAACGCTGGAACCGTTGGAACCGGCGAAATCGCCGAAACCGGCAATTGGGCGGAATACGCGCGACGCTGGCACGCACTCAAACCGAACATCGTGCACGACGACCCCCGCAAACCGCAGGAACAAATGGACCTCGACGTCGAATGGGCACGCGAAGTGGCTGCCGGAACCCGCGAACCCACCCTGCGTTTCTGGGAATGGGCCGAGCCGGCCGTGGTCATCGGCAGATTCCAGTCGCTCGAAGACGAAGTCAACGTGCACACCGCGCAAGACGAAGGATTCCGCATAGTCCGCCGCTGCACCGGCGGGGGAGCGATGTTCATCGAACCAGGCAACACCATCACCTACTCGCTGTACGCGCCACTCGACTTCGCCCACGGCATGAGCGTCGAGGAATCCTACAAACTCTGCGACTACTGGCTCGTCGAAGCGTTACGCGCCCTCGGCCTCAACGTACGATTCGCCGGACTCAACGACATCGCCACACAATACGGCAAACTCGGCGGCGCCGCGCAACGCCGGTTCGCGCCCACCCACGGCGGACCCGGCGCGATTCTGCACCACGTCACGCTCGCCTACGACATCGACGCGGAAAAGATGACCCGCGTGTTGAACATCTCACGAGAGAAAATGTCCGACAAAGCGGTGAAATCAGCGGCAAAACATGTCGATCCCATGCGCTCTCAAACCGGCATGGGCCGAGACGAGGTAGTGGCGCGACTGGTCGACGCCGCCGTTCGAGTTACAATGTAGCCCGAATGGTCGATGGTGCCCGACTTAACGAGCGTTGGCATGGATGTCGACAACGGAAAACGCAGAAGCACGTCGGAACGGAGGCACGTCGATGGTCACCCCGAATGGAACCAACGGAATCAATGGTTTTGGTGGTTTCGACGATGAGCGTGAGACGTTGCTGCACACCGCGCTGTTCAAGCAGGTTTCGTCCGAAGAAGCCCGGGAACTGCTGCCGTATCTGCAGCATGCCGAATACGACAAGGGCGATTTCATCTTCCGCGAGGGAGACACCGACCATCGCATGTATCTGCTGGAGGAAGGCCGCGTCAAACTGACCAGACAATCCTCCGACAAGCGTGTGCAGCTGCTGAGCATCCACGCGTACGGCGAAGTGCTGGGCGAGATTCCGGTGTTCGATCCGCATGGCGGACCGCGTACCGCTTCGGCGGTGGCGATGACCAACGGCACGCGTGTGGTCTGGCTGGAACATGACGCGCTGTTCGACTGGCTCGACGAACATCCGCGCGTGGCCGTGGACATGCTGCAGGTATTGGCGCACCGCATGCGCAGCAACAACGAACGCATATGCGATCTGGTGTTCATGGACGTTCCCGGACGACTCGCCAAAACACTGCTCAATCTGGCATCACGATTCGGCGAACCGGTCGAAGCCGGCCTGAAGGTGCCGCACGATCTGACACAGGAGGAGATGGCGCAGCTCGTCGGATCCTCACGCGAAACGGTGAACAAGGCGTTGATGGATTTCGCCAACCGCGGATGGATCGCCAGGGAAGGCCGGTCCATCATCATCTACCAGCCGGGCATGCTGATTCGCCGATCAAGACGATGACATTCGGCTGGTTTTCGGCTGATTTCCAACTTTTCCTAAGAAATTGTCTGTTTTGTGAGAAACCCGTGACGGCTTCCGGCACATGCGTTGACGGGCATGTGTTTAGTAGACCCGCCACTTTAGAATGGGCGTCATGCCCAAGAAGAAGACCCTTACCGTTCAACGTGTGCTCGCATTGGTAATCGCATACATCACGTTATGCGTGGGCGGCGGCGTTGTGACGAGTATTTTCTTTATGCCCGCTGTGTTCGCCGCCAATAACGCGGCCAAAGCCGTCATTCCGTCCCTTGCGGTCGAAGGCATCGATTTCGATGTGACCTCGCTCCCGCAACGCTCGACGATGTATTTCAACGACGGCAAGACCGCTTTCGCGGAATTCTATACGCAGAACCGCGAGGTCGTGCCGCTGAAGAAAATCTCCAAAGCCATGCAGCAGGCCGTCGTGGCCCGTGAAGACAAGCGCTTCTTCGAACATACCGGCGTGGACGTGCAGGGCGTGTTCCGAGCGTTCTTCCAAACCTACGTCAGAGGCGGCGACCAGCAGGGCGGTTCCACGCTGACGCAGCAGTACGTCAAGAACGTGCTGTCCACCCAAGCCCGTGAAGACGACGATCCGATCGCCGAATACCATGCGACGGAAGACACCGTGGCACGCAAGCTACGCGAGATGCTGATCTCGGTGCAGATCGAAAAGAAATACTCCAAAGCCGAGATCCTGCAGGGCTACCTCAACATCGCGCAGTTCGGCCGCAACAATCTGTGCGGCGTGGAAATGGCCGCCAAACGCTACTTCAACGTCTCCGCTTCGGAACTGAACGTCACCCAGGCGGCGACCATCGCGGCAATCACCAAGAATCCGCAGAACTTCGATCCTTCCGTGGAAGCCAACCAGAAGGAAGCCGAACACCAGCGCAACATCGTGCTGCAGCTGATGCACGACCAGGGCTACATCACCTCCGAAAAGGAATTCAAAGACGCCATCAACACGCCGTTGAAGGACACGCTGAACCTGCAGGACGTGAGCTCCGGATGCCAGTCGGCCATTGAAAACACCGGCTTCTTCTGCTCGTACGTGGTCAACCAGATCCTGAAGAACAAGGCGTTCGGCAAGGACGACGAGGCTCGCGAGAAGCTGCTGAAGGAAGGTGGTCTGAAGATCGTCACCACGCTCGACCGCAACGCCAACAACGCGGCCATGCAGGCGGCGAACAGCACCGTGCCGGCCACCGACCCGTCCGGATTCGAAGTGATGATAGCGGCCGTGAAGCCGGGCACCGGCGAAATCCTGTCGTTCGGCATCAACCGAACCTACGATGCCACGGATGACGCCCGAACGGATGAGACCAAGACCTCCATGAACTACATGGTCGATCAGGAGGACGGCGGCGGTATGGGCTTCAACGTCGGCTCCACCTGGAAGCCCATCAACATGGTGGCGTGGATGCAGAAAGGCCACTCCATCAACGAGTCGCTCGTCACATCCACCGTCTACGACACGTCGAAGTTCAACTGCAACGGCTACGGTTTCGTCGGCCCGTGGAGGGTGCAGAATTCCGGTGGCGGCACCACCTCTCCGGAAAGCCCGCTGCAGGGTCTGATCAAGTCGCACAACACCACGCAGGCCTCGATGGCGTCGAACATCGGCCTGTGCGCGATCGCCGACGCGGCCAAGGAGATGGGCTACCACAACGCCATCTCCAACGCGTCCGACATCTACTCCGCTAACTCGTTCCAGCCGCCAATGACCATCGGTACGGTGCAGGCGTCGCCGTTGACCATGGCCAACGTGTACGCCACCATGGGCGCCAACGGCGTGGAATGCACTCCGATCGCCATCACCAAGGTGACCGACCGCAGTGGCAGCAAGGTGAAAGTGCCGTCCGCGAACTGCCATCAGGCCATCGACCCGGACATCGCGCAGACCGTGTCTTACGCGCTGAACCAAGGTGTCGTGCAGCCTGGCGGCGAAGCGTCGACCACGCAGCTCGACAACAATCGCAAGACCTTCGCCAAGACCGGTACCAACGAGAACACGGTGATGACCACCGCAGGTTTCGTACCGAACCAGGTCGCGGCGTTCGTCGCGGTCGCCGACGCGCAGGACCCGATCAACAACACCTTCGACAACAAGACCATCAACGGCGTGTACCGCCCGTCCTGGTACGGCATGTACATCGCAACGCCGGCGTGGAAGCAGTTCATGAACACGTATCTTGCCGCCATCAACGCGCCGATCGACAACGATTACGGAAAGGGTGCCGACAAGTACACGGTTTCGAAGGGCGCCACCAGAACATACAACCAGTACCAATACCAGCGCCAGCAGAACAGTCAGCAGCAAAGCCAGCAGCAGACCAACCAAGGCCAGCAGCAGCAATCGCAGCAACAGCCTGCCGAGCAGCAAAGTGACCAGCAGCATCAATAGTTGCGATTGTCGGCTATACGTGCCGACTGGCCGCACTGGCTGCCTGCGCTGACTGTTCACGCCGCTGGAGCGTAAATCGCATGGCAAAGTGAACAGTCCATGAACGCCCGCCCCAACCGGCGGGCGTTCTGCTTACAATGCAATCGGTACCATGCCCGTCGCGTGGGAACGCGGTGCGGATATCGACGATTCAGGCGATACCAACGATTCATAAGAGAGATGACAATGAGCGAAGACAAGAAGAACGGCAAGCAGAACAAGACGGTCAAACCGTTCGATCCGATGACGTTGCGTGGCGTCACCGTGCGCAACCGCATCTGGCTGCCGCCAATGGACACGTATTCCGCATTGGCGCAGGACGGCAAGCCCACGCCATTCCACTACCAGCATTACGTTTCGCGTGCGATGGGCGGCTTCGGCATGATCATCATGGAAGCGACCGCCGTCGCGCCGGAAGGCCGCATTTCGCCGTGCGATCTGGGATTGTGGGATGACGGACAGATGGATGCGTGGCGTTGGATCGTGGCCGACGCGAAGGCAGCGGGTGCCACGATGGCGGTGCAGCTCAACCACGCCGGACGCAAGGGTTCCACCGGCTGCCACGCGATCGGTTTCGATGGACAGAGCGTGCCGGAAGAGCAAGGCGGATGGCGGACGGTTTGCCCAAGCGCCAACGCATACGGTTCCCTGGCTCGTCCGCGCGCGCTGAGCGTCGATGAGATCCACACCATCGTGGACCAGTTCCGCGACGCCGCCTGGCGTGCCATGAACATCGGCTTCGACGCGGTGGAAGTCCATGCCGCGCACGGCTACCTGCTGTCGCAGTTCCTCGACCCGCTCATCAACGAGCGTGACGACGAGTACGGCGGATCGTTCGACAATCGCGTCCGCATGCTGGTCGAAGTCGTGGATGCGATTCGTTCCGTCGTGCCCGATACCATGCCGGTGCTGGTGCGCGTCTCCGCCACCGACTGGGCCGCAGGCGGTTGGGACCTTGATCAGACCGTCGAACTGGCTAAGATTCTGAAGGCCCACGGCGTGGACCTGATTGACGTGTCCACCGGCGGATTGATTCCCGCCGCCACCTGCATTTCGGTAAATCACGTCATCTGCCACGGCATTCCGTCCGAGAAGAAGATTCTGAAGTCGGGCGCCGCCGACGCCGTGGAAATCGGCCGCGCTGCACTGCGCGACCCGTATTGGCCGCTCCGCGCCGCCCACAAACTGGACGTGCCGGTCGAGGAAGCCCCCTACCAGCCGCCATACCTCCGCGGCGCCTTCCGCTGACCCTTCCCCTCCCTTCTTCCTCTTTTTTATTGCGAAAAGTAGCCACAACCCAACGCAACATAACAAAAAAACGAGTGGGAGGGCGGGCGTCCTGTTCACGACCGTAAGCTTGGCCGAACGGCCTTGAGTGTGTCGTGAACA
>OHSI01001793.1_pt1 | contig 10332 bp, 10 predicted proteins | sample 1578641 | NCBI WGS metagenome assembly OHSI01 (sample SAMEA3879535, study PRJEB24766) | human gut metagenome | biome: human-associated habitat; feature: feces | place: USA | collected 1985/1987 | reverse complement strand
TTAATTCTACACGAGAAGCGATATACGGAAAATTTGATTCAAAATTTGGTAATTCTTCTTCTCTGCTTCCTTCTATAAAATTTATTCCTCGAACGATTTTCACCTCATTCGCCTCCCTTTATACATTTGAAATATACAGTTACGCAAAGCTTCTTTGACAGGTGCTTTTCTCTATAAATTCCGTTTTTTATTTTTATAATATCATATTCTTCCTTTGATTTCATTCTTTCAAATTCTTTCAAAATCCGTAATACCAATTGTCATAAACAGAAAAGAGCGTTATAATAAAAACAATTTAAAATCAAAAAATAAGTTGGGAATTTCTAATCATAAGGAGAAAAAAATGAGTACAAAAGTGGAAAAAGCATTAGAACTACATGACAAAGGGTATAACTGTGCACAGGCTGTAGCCTGTTCTTTCTGTGAGGAATTTGGTGTAGACCAGGAAACAATGTTTAAAATCTCTGAGGGATTCGGATTTGGCATGGGCATGATGGACATGTGCGGAGCTGTAACCGGTATGATGATGGTTATTGGAATGGACAACAGCATCGGAAATCTTGAAAATGGAAAAGCTACAAAAGCAGATACCTATAAGAAAACAAAAGAATTTGCAGAAAAATTCCGTCAAAAGAACGGAACCTATTATTGTCGTGACTTAAAGGGAGTCTCTGGAAAGGGGAAAGTTGTCCCATGTCCTCAGTGTATTGCAGATGCTGTTGAACTGACAGAAATGTATTTAGAGAGTGTAAAATAAAGTCGCTAAATAATTGGGAGCTATGCTCCCATTATTTATTTCTCCCTGATCTCTTGAGGTCTTCTCATCCACCAATCTTCTCTTCCAGTTGTAACAATCGATTGTTCAGTACTGTATAATAAGCGCTTTCTCTGTTTTCAACCAAAATCAGCGTAATATTCGCCGCAACTGCAAGATCTACCAGAAAGTTGTCTTCTGTTCCTGCTGTTTCCTGACTGAGAATCAGCTTCTTCCCTTCATTCTGTTCTTCTAATATTCTTTCAAACAGTTTCGTAAGAATCGTACTCTCGTCTACCTTAATTTCTTTTATCTTTTCTATCTCAATTTCTTCTTTTCTGACCAACTGCGGCATACTTGGATGTACTGCACGTACACCTCCAAGATACCTGTAAAGCGGAATTTTTTCTGCAGCCGCTGCTGCCCGCGCCACTGCAAGTGATATTGCAAAGGATGTCTGTTCATTTCCGTTTTCTTTCAGAATTGTATCAATCTTTCTTTGTTCAAATACATTTTCACCGATTATTTCCGGTGCAATCTGACTGTTAAGCAATTCGATTTTTCCTTCGATATCCATCTGCTGTTTTTCTGTCTGCTCTTTTTTATTATAATTTTTTCCTGCCACAGATGCTTTTCCTATGATTTCTCCTCCTGCCAGAACTTCTACTTCAATGGCCGGATTTCCGGCGAAATCAAGAATTTCTCTTGCATAAACATCACGGATTTCTACTGCAAGATCCAGCTTATTTCTAACTTCTGGTTCCACACTCTAAAACCTCCTTTTCAGTGCTTTTCGTTCTATTTTGGTATGCTGTTTTCGTACTTTGCTTAATTTCAGTATTTCCTTTTTTGGATAACTTCATGCGTTGACTTTTCACTTTTCAGCGCTTACAATCATATGTACAAACATTTATGACAGCTTTTTATAGCGGATGTTGCACACGAAAGCTATCATTTTTCTTTTGGGGAGGAATTTATTTATGTTAGACAAGGGGAAACATTTTCTTTTACTGACAGTCAGCACACTGATCATGGCGATCGGTACTTATTTTTTCAAGTTCACGAATAACTTTACCTTTGGCGGCATCACCGGTCTTGCTGTTCTTATTGCAAAGACAGGACTTATGACAGCCGGTGATTTCAACTTTGTTGCCAGTATGACGCTTCTGTTGATCGGAATGATTGTTCTTGGTAAGAAATTCGCAGCTAAGACAGCTTATTGCAGTATTCTGCTCTCGGTAACGCTTTCTTTTCTGGAGCGCGTCTGCCCGATGAAAGCTCCTTTGACTGACCAGCCGATGCTGGAGCTTTGTTTTGCGATTGCACTTCCTGCTCTTGGCTCTGCCATTTTGTTCAACATTGGCAGTTCCAGTGGCGGTACAGATATTATTGCTATGATTTTAAAAAAATATTCCAGCTTCAATATCGGACCGGCTCTTATGCTTTCTGATCTGTTGATCACTATTGCCGGATTCTTTATCTTCGATATCAAAACTGGATTATATTCTTTGCTCGGACTTACGATTCGTTCTTTCATGGTAGACACCTTTATCGAGAACTTCAATTTGTCCAAATATTTTAATGTTGTATGTGACGACCCGGAACCGATCTGTAATTTCATCGTTCATGAGCTGAACCGCAGTGCCAGCGTCTTTCACGCAACGGGTGCTTATTCCGGTCAGGACAAAGCGATCGTCCTGACTGCGCTCAACCGTACCCAGGCTGTCCGCCTGCGTAATTTCATCAAGATTACTGATCCAAAGGCGTTTATTCTGATTTCTAATACAAGTGAGATTATCGGAAAAGGATTCCACAGTATCTGATCAACTCTGTTTGATCAGATACTGTGAGTGGGGCATTCTAATGAAATAAGTGATCTCCGATCCGTGTTCCGTAACCGCCTACACTGAAATACAGACAATCTCCAATCGGATTGCTTCCTGCAAGCGCATCTTCTGCCGCCTGCATCGCAGCCTCTGTATAGCCCTGGTTTGCTCTTACGCGGTCAAGCCATCCGGACATTGCCGGTGAGAACTGACCAGACTGGTAGATTACTTCTTCCATCGTATCCGGATAAGAGGAACTCTTGATACGGTTCATTACAACCGCTCCAACCGCAACCTGTCCTTCATACGGCTGGTTTCCCGCTTCACAGAAGATCAGGGATGCCAGCAGTTCTTTTTCTGCCTGCTGTGCAGCCTCCGCTTCTGCCTGTGCCGCTGCTGCCGCTTCTGCTTCTGCCTTCTCTCTGGCGATCCGTTCTGCTTCTTCCGCCGCACGTCTCTCTTCTTCCAGCTTTGCTTCATAAGCAATCTTCGCTTCAACTGCCGCGATCTTCACATTCTCGATCATCCCTGACTGTACATCGATCACTTCCTGTGATACACACCAGTCAGTACCTACATCCCCGGCAGACTGCGTGTCATCTAAAGTTTCTTCCTGATCCGATGGCTCCGTTGACACTTCTGCTTCTACAGCACTCTGCTCCTGTGCTTCCGTGGAACTTGCAAATCCCGTCAGCATGACCGCACTCATCATTGCTGTATACATCGCCAGAAACATCCTTTTATTTTTATTAAATTTCATATACCCTCCTAACAATTTTGTTGCATAATTTTTACCATTTAATTGCTATTCTTTATTAATACTATGCATTATTTTCATTTTTATTACATTTATTACAAAAATGTTACGAGCGATATATTATCATAAAAATGTGTGCATGTCAACTTTTTTATTTCACGCAGAAAATCCGATCCTTTTTTCTACTAAAATACAGCTCCTGTAAAAGTCTCAACTTCCTACAAGAACTGTATCTCTCAACATCATTTTATCTCATTTTTTACAATGTCACGATTTCTCCATCTTCATCCCAGAGATCATGCCAGTCTTTTGCTCCATGCCACAAGAACACCTGTCCTTTTACAAGGCGGTTTCCTTTTTCGAGTGTTGCGATCTTCGCCATCTCTTCTTCTGTCAGCGGATCTTCTGTCATTGCTTTTAAGTTGCTTACATAGTTGTGAAGTGAGAACGGGATTGCAATCTCGCCTCTCTGTCTTGCCCATTTCAGTGCAATGATCGCCGGGTGACAGTTATGAGCCTTCGCAATCTCCTGCATAACCGGAGTCTGCAGATCTGCTACATCTTCCGGACACATATCTCTCTCCGGTCTCATCGGAGAACCGATTGGCATGTAACCTACCGGCTGGATATCGTGTGCTACGAGGTAATCGTAAAGTTCCTGTTGCTGGAAGCAAGGATGGATCTCGAGCTCACAGGCAACCGGTTTGATCTTCATCAATGGAAGTACTGCTTCGAGTTTCGGAATCGTCATATTGGAGATTCCGATGAATCTTGTCAATCCGTCTTCGACGAGTTTTTCACACTGTCTGTATGTATTCATGAATTCTTCCACACTGAATGGTTTAGAATCCGGATTTCTTGACTCTACATCGCATTTTGGTGCATGGTAATTCGGGAATGGCCAGTGAATATAATACATATCCACATAATCACACTGGAGATCTGCGATACTTTTCTTGCAAGCTTCTTCGACATGTTCGTGCATATCGTTCCATACTTTTGTCATAATAAAGAGATCTTTACGTTCTACGATTCCCTCATCAAATGCATTTTTAAATACTTTACCGATCTCCGGTTCATTTCCGTAGCATGCGGCACAATCGAACATGCGGTATCCGCTTTTGATTGCTCCGTCTGCTGCTTCAGCAATCTGATCTGCTGTAAATCTGTCGGAACCAAAGGTTCCCATTCCGATACATGGTGCTTCATCACCTGTGTAGAATTTTACTTTTGGCACATCTGCCGGATTAATAAATTCACCCATGATAATTCTCCTTTTATCTAATCTAACCGATCTTCTCAATCTCCACCTGTGGATAGATCTTTTCCATATCTTCTTTTACGAAGAATCCTGTTTCTTCTCTGAGCGCTGCTGCCGCAGAGATTGCGCTTGCTTTCTTCAATGTCTCTTCAACAGAAAGTCCCTCGCTAAGTCCAAGAGCGAACCCGGCGATCATGGAATCTCCGCATCCTACTGTGTTTACCGCATCGATCTTCGGCACACGTGCGCGAAAGATTCCGTCGTCACATACGACAAAGGAACCGTCTCCACCGAGTGACACTGCTACGATCTCGACTCCATCTGCATGAATCTGTTTTGCCGCATCTACCATGTCCTGGAAGTTGTCGCAGCTTTTTCCTGTCAACATACGGATCTCATCGATGTTCGGCTTGATCATCGTCGGCTTTGCCTCGATTCCCATCTCAAGCAGTTTTCCACTTGTATCAAGGATGACTTTCTTTCCTGCCTCTTTGCAGATTCTTACAAGACGCTGATAAGCTGTTCCGTCAAGTCCTTTTGGAACACTTCCTGACATAGCAACAACATCTGCTTTCTTCACCAGTTCTGTGAAATGTTTTTCGAATCCCTTAAATTCTTCCTCAGATACCGTGAATCCAGGCTCAAGAAATTCTGTCTGCACGTGATTGACTTCATCCCAGATGTTGATACAGGATCGGCTCTCTTCTTCCAGATGATAGAATTCGCTCTTGATTCCAAATGGTTTCAGTGCATCTTCGATATAATTTCCTGCATGACCTCCGACAAATCCTGTCGCGACCACTTCCGCTCCTGCGATAGACGCCGGCTTGGATACATTTAATCCTTTTCCGCCTGGCGTATACGCACATTCTTTCACACGGTTGACTTCACCGACCTGATAGCCTTCCACAACATATCTTTTGTCGATTGCTGCATTTAATGTTACTGTAAGTATCATATTCGGTACAGAGCTTTGACACATCAAAGCTCTTGTCCCCCTCTCTGATTAATCTTCGTTTACAAGCATTACTTTCCCCTGTACAAGTCCCGGTGTCTTAAACATCTGGAATGCTTCCTGTGCCTGACTCATCGGAACCATTTTGTAAATAAATCCCTTGTCGAATTTCAGCTGTCCTGTTGCAAAGTAATGTGCTGTCAGATCCCACTCTTTGCCAGGGAACGGTGCGCTGTAGGACATCCAGGATCCTGTCAGTTTGAACTCTTTACGGTTCATGTTCTCCCACATTGCCGGTGTGAACTCAAGATTCACATGCGGTGTTCCGATAAAGCATACATGGGATTTGTTTCCTGCAAGCTCAAAGGCCATATGCATGGTCGGAACCTGTCCGGCTGTCTCGAATACAAATCCGTATCCTTTGCCGCCTGTGATCGCCATTGCCTCTTCCATAAAATTCTCTTTCGTTGTGTTGACAACTTCGTCAGCTCCAAGACGTTTTGCAAGTTCAAGTCTCTCATCACTGATGTCGAAAACTACAACTTTCTTTGATCCGAAGATCTTGCACCACTGCATTGTAAACATTCCGATCGTTCCGCCGCCGAGTACTGCAACATACTGTCCGCCCTGATAATCATTCTGGAATACACCGTGGATAGCTACAGTGGCAGGCTCAAACATGGCCGCCTGTTCATACGGAATGCCTGGATCATATACAACTGCATTTTGCTCTGGGATCACTACATAATCGGCATTGGATCCCTGCTCTCTGGAACCAATAAAGCTGTAATGTTTGCACAGAGAGAAGTTACCGTTCTGACAGTCATCACATTTCATACATGGTTTCAACGGTGCACCGGATACGTGATCTCCAACCTTAACCTTTGTTACACCTTCACCTACTTCTACAACATCTCCTGAGAACTCATGTCCAAGTACGATTGGATAGAAATGAACTCTGTTATGAAGTACTCGTGGAATATCAGATCCGCAGATACCGGAACATTTTACTTTGACCTTAACTTCGCCCGGTCCCGGTGTCGGTTCTTCGTAATCAAGATACTGTACGTCTTCGTTGGCACATACAACTGCTGCTTTCATTTTCAAGATCCTCCTTTTTTGATCTTTTGTTAATTTATTTCTTATTCATGGTTTTTCGCCATAGTGTCCTTTAATTGTTTATAAAGTTCTATATATGTTTCGTAATTTTTATCGTAAACTTTTCTGTTTTCATTATTTGGTTCGTGGAAACGCTTCTCTTCAATAGTAAGCTTCACTGCCTCGTCAAAGTCTTTGTACATTCCGATTCCGACTCCGGCAAGGATCACTGCACCGAGTGTTGTTGCTGTATCGGATGATGGAACTACGATCGGTTTTCCTGTGATGTCAGACTTGATCTGTGTCCACAACAAGGAGTTTGCTGATCCGCCCATCGCACGCAGGACTTCTACTTTCGCTCCGGCTTCTTCCGCAACATCAAGGTTATGCTTCAATGCATAGGCTGTTCCTTCCATTGCCGCACGGATGAAGTGTCCTTTTGTCTTACTGAAATCTAATCCGTAGTAAACACCTTTTGCGTTTGGATCCCAAATCGGAGTTCTCTCGCCGGACATATATGGGAGGAAGATCACTCCGTCACTTCCCGGTGCTACTGCTGCCGCCTCTTCATTAAATAAATCCAGTGAGCTTTTTCCCTGACGTTTTCCTTCTTCTCTTTCGTACGCTCCGAACTCCCGCTCGAGCCAGCGCATCACTCCGCCGCCTCCGGTTGTTCCGCCTTGTAAGAGCCAGCGATCCGGCACGACATGAAATCCAAGGATCAACCGCTCATCAGCACGATACTGGTCGGTACAGATACTCATTCCACCTGCCTGTCCACCTTGTTCCTGTGTCTCTCCGCTGTGGATCACTCCTGCGCCGAGAGTTCCACATGCTGCATCGAGTCCTCCGGCCACGACCGGTGTTCCTTCCGCCAGTCCGCTTTCTTTCGCAGCTTTCTCATTTACCTCACCGATCACTTCATGACAGGCATGAATTTCCGGCAATAGCTCAGAAGAAAATCCAAATTCCTGACACATCTCTTCATTCCAGGTTCCTGTTCTCATATCGAAACAGTGAAGGCCATATCCCTGAGAAAGATCCTGTGTCATCACACCGGTCAGTTTGTATGCAATATAACTGTTGGATTGAAGGATCTTATAAGTCTTTGCATAGACTTCCGGCAGATTTCTCTGATACCAGATGATCTTTGCAGTTGTATAAGATGGCTGCAAAGAGTTGCCGCAAAGCTCGAAGATCTTGTCTTTCCCAATCTTTTCATTGAATTCTTCACAGATATCTGTGGCTCTTGTGTCCATCCAGATTGGGGTGTTCGTAAGTACATTTCCATCTTTATCGACTGCGATTGCAGACCAGCTCTGCCCATCGATTCCGATTCCTTTAATCTCTTCCGGGGAAATATTTCCTTTTACGAGTACCCTTGGGATTGCATCGCAAACTGCTTCCCACCATTCTTCCGGATTCTGTTCTGCCCATCCAGGATGTGGGTAATAAACCTGATAATCACCGGTTCCGGTTGCCTTGACGGTTCCGTCTTTTGCAAAGACTGCAATCTTGCAGGCACTGGTTCCGATATCTATTCCTAATAAATATTCTCCCATGGTCTCCTCCTCTTTATGAAATGTCCGCCACTGACTCTCCTTCTACGAATCCGGTTTTCAGCCAGATTGTCTCTGTTGTTTCTATTTTGTCTGATGTTTTATCTGATGTTTCATCCTTATCTTCGAGATGACTCAATAACAGATTTGCTGCCGCTTGTCCAATCTCTTCCGTTGGCTGTGTCACGATTGTCAATCTTGGTACTACAGCTCTTGCAAAATCCATGTTATCAAATCCTATCACAGACAGCTGTTCCGGAACTTTGATACCAAGGTCATTGATCTCCATCATTGCTCCGACTGTCATCTCGTAGTTGGAGATAAAGACTGCTGTCATATCTGGATTGTCTTCGTAAAGCTTGCGCATCGCTTTCGCTCCGCCGGCAATCGTGTAGTTACCATCTGCCAGAAGTTTTGTATCTGTTTTGCCTTTTAAATCTGATTGTTGTGCTGATCTAGCTTTGGATGATTCTTGTATCGCAAGCTCATATCCTCGTTGACGTTCCCTTGCTGTATACACATTATCCGGTCCTGTGATCATACCAATCTTCTTATGCCCTTTTTTCATCAGCCGTTTCACTGCGTTCTGCGCTGCTCCTTCATTGTCTACAAGAACGCAGTCACAATCTCCGTTCTCCATCCTTCGGTCGATCAGTACAACCGGTCTTCCGGATTTTCTAAATCTATCAAATACTTTCTTCTCTGCTCCGGTTGGCATCATGATCAAGCCATCCACTCTTCTGTGAAGAAGGAATTCTGCGGCCTCTTCTTCTCGCTTCACATCGGATCTGCAGTCACAGATCATCGTCGCATACCCATGACTTCTTAATAAATCTTCCGCTGCTGTAATGATCTCTGAAAAGAAAATGTTGTTCAACTCGGGTAAGATGATTCCGATGGTCTTCGTTCGGTTTGTCTTTAATCCTCTTGCAACTTCATTTACCTCAAAATGAAGCTTCTCAATTGCCTCTTCGATCTTGATTCTGTTTTTCTCACGCACATTTCCTCCATTTAGATAAGAAGAAATTGTTGCAAGTCCGAGCCCTGTCTCTCGGGCAATGTCTTTCATCGTTGCACCCATAAACTTATTTCCTTATTCTGTATCTTGTAAGCTATCACTTGTTTTATTTTGCTTTTCCATCACATCCGCACATCTTCATGCGTGCGATCACCTGTTCTTTTACAGCTTCCATCGCAACAACACCGAGTTTCTTCGGATCGAATGTCTCCGGCTTCTCTTCAAGCAGTTTCTTCACGGCATCTGTGTATGCAACACGAAGCTCAGTAGCAAAGTTGACTTTACACATTCCACGCTCTACACATTCTCTTACGTCTTCTTCACTCAGTCCGGAAGCTCCATGAAGCACGAGCGGAACATCTACAACTTCTTTGATTGCGCTTACTCTTGGCTTGTCAAGAACCGGGGTTCCTACATAAAAGCCGTGCGCTGTTCCAATCGCTACTGCAAGAGAGGAAACTCCTGTGCGCTCTACGAATTCTTTCGCTTCCTGCGGATCTGTGTTCGTATCAGCATCAGCCTCAAGGTCGTCTTCCTTTCCGCCAACTTTACCAAGTTCAGCTTCTACCGGAATACCAAATGCATTTGCTACATCTACAACCTTCTTCGTCACTGCGATATTATTCTCAAAATCTTCGTGGGAACCGTCGATCATAACAGATGTGTAACCAGCTTTCATTGCCTGAACTGCAAGTTCAAAGCTATTGCCGTGATCCAGATGCAGGCATACCGGGATCTTTGTTTTCGCAGCTTCTGCTTTCACGATTCCTGCAAATGTCTCCAATGTTCCGTACTTTACAGTAGAAGGTGTTGTCTGAAGCATCACCGGTGCGTTCAGCTCCTCCGCTGCAGCGATGACTGCTTTAACCATCTCCATATTCTCTACATTGAATGCGCCTACTGCGTATCCATCCTTCTTTGCGTCTAAAAGCATCTTTTCTGATGTAACTAATGGCATCGTATCGTCCTCCTTATTTTCAAAACCGAAACGTTTCGGTTTTGCTTATGTGTTTATTTTAGTACAGGATTTATTGCTTGTCAAGATAATGAAAACGAAAAGTATATTTTTATTAAAGCTGCAAATAATGTAACTGTTCAGAGCCA
>OHSI01001783.1_pt1 | contig 10369 bp, 9 predicted proteins | sample 1578641 | NCBI WGS metagenome assembly OHSI01 (sample SAMEA3879535, study PRJEB24766) | human gut metagenome | biome: human-associated habitat; feature: feces | place: USA | collected 1985/1987 | reverse complement strand
CCCGGCCCTGTGGACGATTCAGTTGCCCGGCACGACTCGGAAACGTCAGTCGGCATCGCGGCACTGAGCAGAAATGCAGCAGCGCCTTCTCCCAACGGAAGGAAACCATCCCTAACTCTATATAAACCGAGACGTTGTCTTATGACATCGACCTCCGGCGTAACCTCGTCGAAGGCACCGACCAGTGCCACATCCCCCTCACCTGCATCGTCGAGCAGCATCGCAGCATCGACAAGAGACGCAGCGAAACCATCAGCCTGCTGCACATAAGTCGTGTTGTAGGCGTGAATTTTTCGGATCAATGCAATGTAACCGGATGCAGTATTGAAAGTGGACTGCATGAAAGGTGACGGATTTAGCAGAGTTTCCGCCCTGTCGAAAATGCTTGAACCGAAAGAGATCGTATCCTTCATAAAGCCGGCACCCGTAGAGGTGATTATTCCGGCCACCCTCTCGGAAGGGACACCATCAAGCGACTTCAGCCCACACCAGACAGCCATCTTCAGAAGCCGCCCCATTCTGCGCCTCGAATTCGCATCAGTTATAACTTCCTTATAATCAAGCTCATCAGCACTGATATATGAAGTACCGCTGATATATAAATGTTTATGCGGAATAAACAGCATGGCTAAAGTGCTTTAGAAGATTGAGTGTCAATGATATCCGAAAAGACGAGAGAGACGCAGTTGCCGCTGAAGCCGAAGGCCGAGGACAATATGTTGCGCAACCGTTGCACAGAACCATCTCGAGTCGCAAACGGTGCAAGACCGGTTTCCGGAATCGGAGAAGCGTAACTGCGAAAACCCGCAAACGGTGCAAGACAGGTTTCCGAAAGCGAAGAAGCGTAACGGCGAGAACCACTAAACGGTGCAAGACAGGTTTCCGGAATCGGAGAGGAGAAACCGCACGAGCCCATAAACGACAAATCATTCAGTTCCAACGACTTGCATACCATCACCGCCTCGATTCCCTCAGAAGCGGCAAGAGTATGCCCCGTATAGGCCTTGAGCGAACTGAACGGCGGAACAGCACCACCGAAAACCCGCAGCATGGCATTGCTCTCTGCAAGGTCATTGACCTGAGTACCAGTCCCGTGCGTATTGACAAAGTCAATGTCGGACGGATCCAGACCTGCCTGCGCAAGTGCGGCGGACATTGACAATCCCGGCCCTATGCCTTCAGGAGAACTCGCCGTCTGATGGTAAGCCTCATTGGCATTGCCCCAGCCGGTCAGCCTGCAGACAGCGCCTTCAGAATCGGCAGTGAGCACAAGATACCCTGCACCCTCACCAAGATTCAGCCCTGCACGCGACTCGTCGAACGGCCTGCAGATTTCCGAATCAAGAATACGCAGCGAATTGAACCCGTTCATCGTAAAACGGCAAAGCGAATCCGTACCGCCCACAATGGCCACATCGCACAATCCTTCACGCAACATCTTGGCTCCCAGCATAATAGCATTGCCGGCAGCAGAACACGCCGTACTTATGGTCGTGCTGAAAACTATATTGACCCCACGAGACTCCAGATAATGCGCCATCATCGAGGTAACATCCCCGGGCGTATGCATGCTCAGACTTCTCGCGTCGCCGCCAGCAAGGTCATCGCGGTGCTCCTGCCAAAAGACCTCGCTCAAATCCATTCCGCCCACCGAAGTACCGGACAGAAATGCGCAGCGGAGCTCTTCCAGCCCGTCTGCATTGCCACTACGACTGACGAAATCTGTCAATGCCTCGTCCACAGCCTTGAGTCCGAGCAGAGCCGTACGACTTGCAACTTTTTGCCTGTCAATGTCTAACGCATCTTTAAGTTCATCATCAGAAAGACAGACCTCACCGACGGGGAACCCGAGAGCAGTCTGAAAACGTCTCACAGGAGCAAGCATTGAACGGCCGCTCCGCATTGACTCCAGACATTCTGCGACATTGGTCCCGGCCGCGCAAATCGCACCAAGCCCGCTCACATAGACTTCCATATCAAGCAGTTTTCCCGTGTTCGCGGATATAGTCGGCCATGGTCTTGACCGAATAGAACACCTGTTTTCCCTCAGCAGGATTCTTCAGCTTGATGCCGTAATCCTTGTCCAGGAGCAGGATAATTTCCAACGCGTCGATAGAATCGAGCCCCAAACCCTCATCCCCGAAAAGAGGAGCTTCCGGGTCAATGTCCTCTGGCGTAATCTCTTCAAGATTCAGAGCCTCAATGAGCTGGGCTTTAAGTTTTTCTATAAGTTCATCCATAATTTCTACAATTATCAGAATAACAATGTCCGGCTATCGGCGGACCAAGAGTTCAAATTTAGCGAAATATCTGCCATTCAGAAAATCAATGTGACCGACAACGCAATATTTCATATCCTGTGCAGACATTGACAGCACAGCATAATCACGCACATCCGAAAGTGACCTATCATCTGACCAGAACCAGGTATTCTCACCCTTGATATGATGACGGATGGAAATTTCGCCCTCTACCACATTCGGAAGCGTATAGACGAACACTGCAGGACTCGCGGAGGCATCTGTTTCTGTGTCAATGATTTGCTGATGCCGGATATCCGTATCGAGGCTGCCGTAAACTCCTGACAAAATGAGTCCGCAGTCCTCTTCTCCATATTCAATGCCGTCAAGAAGCACTTCAGATGCGACGTGGCCAAGTTTGGACAGACTGTCCATCTTGTAGAACTTCATGTTCGGAGCGCAGACTGTCTTGAAAGCAGAGCGTATAAAGTCCTGGAAATCTTCAGATTCCAACGAATACACCTCTTTATCATTCAGCAGAATGCGACTTGATTCCACCAGAACCGTTCTGAGGACATCTGCATTGACCTTCACGGGAGACTCGCACGAGAGCGCATCTTGAGGAGAGTATTCCAGAAGAAGCGCCGCATTGGTTCCGCCGAAACCGGAGGCTGTTTTCAATGCACGGAGCGGTTTTCCTGACGGAAGTTCCACATTGGACCGGCTGATATTCAGCGGCATAGGGACTCCGAGCGTCTCAAAGCCAGGCGTGCCGGCCAAAATCTTATTACGGAGTTCTTCAGCCGCGATAATGGTCTCTATCACTCCGGAAGCCCCCATCGTATGCCCGAAATATGGCTTCAGGCTCTGCACAGGCACGTTCTGCAACCCTGCGAGCGAACAGGCTTTGGACTCCATCTCATCATTATATGCAGTAGCGGTGCCGTGCATCTGGAGCATATCCACATTGTCCGCACCTGCTTCCGACATTGCCTTGCGCATGGCGAAATACAGTCCGTCACCGGTTCTTGAAGGGCCGGAAATATGGTTCGCGTCATCGGTCAATGCCGCTCCGCTTATGCAGACACCCTCCCCTTCCGTGGTCAATAACATCGCCCCGCATGCCTCACCGAGATTCAGTCCGCAACGTGATTCGTCATAAGGTTTGCAGACATCGTCTGAAAGTGATTTGAAGGACGCGAAACCACTGGTAATGAACCGGTTCTGAGTATCCACACCGACCACGACCATCTCTTTATACCGTCCTGAGAGAATGAGTCTTCTGGCTACTGCAACAGCCGTAATTCCGGAAATGCAGGCATTGGAAACGACAAATGTATCATCCGCATTGATCCCGAACCTGGAGGCGATTCTCCTGGCCATCGGGCCGAGCAGCAGAGCCGAGTCCGCACCAGGAGAGCCTGGCGAATCCGGATGCTGAGCCACGACTCCCGCCACCTCGCAGGTCTCCCCGTGGAACTCTGCCCACTCCGCGCTATGGCCTTCGAGAAGCGAAATGTTTCCCTTCGCGGAAGCTATCACCAGTCCGATGCCGTCCGCGCTGCGGTTTCCGAGAACGGAACTGATGCAGTGAATAGCGATGATTTCCGTCAATGTCAATGTCCGCTGCCTGTCATAACGCTCGTATAAAGCATCATATACGGAATCCGGAATAATCCCGGCGGTAACCGGAGACTGGGAAACACGAGGGTTTACTATACGACGCACGCCGACTTCTCCCCGAAGCAAGGCCGAAAAATTCCGTTCCACGCCTTCTCCGAGAGATGTCACCATCGCCGAGGCCGATATAAATACCTTTCCTTTAAGCATTTGCAAGAGAACAACGTATCAGACTGTGACCATAGCCGAGATTATCGACAATCTCATCCACCCGCAGGCCGGCAGTCTCAATCATCTTGAACAAGTCATTGCTGTAGAACATCTTGCTGTTGCCGTTGGCCATGGCGGTAAAATACACGCTTGTCTGCGCGAGGTCGAAGGACGCAGTATCGAACTTCTGCCTGTCCCAGAGCGTCTCCATAATATATACACGGGCGCCAGGCTTCAGCCCGGAAGCGACACGTGAAAGGATGCTGACTACCTGCTGCTCAGAGAAACAGTCGAGGAACTGGCTCATCCAGACCACATCGAAACCGCCCGGAATCACCGTTTCCGAATTCAGCAAATCCCCTGCTACAGTATGGATCCTTTCGGCTCCGGGTTTTCCGTCAATGTTGTCCTTCAGCATAGCGAGCTGCTGCGGAAGATCCATCACAGTAACATTGACCTGGGCATTTTCGCTCACGGTTTTCAGAGCGAAACGGCCTGTATTTCCGCCAATGTCGAGAATCGTCGCCGTCGGGGACACAAATATGTGTGGTAGAGCCTGTTCGAATGAATTGTCCGAATAGAAATGATCGAAGCCGAACCAGCTTTTCTGCACCTGGGGCTCCTGAGAAGAAAGCCCTTCGTACAATGTCGGCCATGGACCGAGCTCCTTCAGTCCGGCAGGTTTTCCTGTGCGCACAGCCTCGTCCAGATGGAAAAGTCCCTTGTAGTTCACATCATGATTGAAGTCAATGTCGGAGCGCACCATCGGGTCATTGAGAAGGAACCATCCGACTTTGGAAATCGTGAAACGGCCGTCATTGAGAAACACTGTTCCTGCCGTCAATGATGACTCCAACAGTACTTTGGCGCCATAGACCGAGATTCCTGCCTTTTCAGCCACTTCTTCAGCTGTCATACCGGCAGGGACACCCCGACCCGCCGCTTCAAGCATTCCGAAGATGCCGTAGTTGATCATAAGCCGGCTTACCTGAAACACAACAGGCGCAAACGCGATTTCATGAGCCGCCCTCTGAGCATCGAGAGCCGAGATTCTTCTCCCCTTGTACTTGCTGTCCATAGTCAGTTATTTTTTCAATTTCCAGAAGTCATAGTAATTGTACCATTGCTCCGGATGCTGTTTCATTTCGTTTTCCAGTGACCTGATGAATTGGCCCAATATCATGTCTTCCCCACCTTTACGAGAGACAGGTTTTTCGGCATTGACGAAACTGAACCTGTATGTCATATCTTTCTCACGCACAGCGAAATAGAAGAACACGGGAACTTTCAGTCTTGCCGCCAGATGGAATGGGCCGAACGGGAAATCAGCCTTGTGCCCCATCAATTCAGAGGTCAGGAGTTTGTCTTCGTTCACGTATCTGTCTCCGAGGAAGCAGACAAGTTCGCCTTCATCCAGGGCTTCCGATATCATGAACACGTGAGCGAGCGGGTCCTTGTTTACAGGAATGATCCTGAAAGACGCGTCTGCAGAACGGTTTTCCTCAAGGACCTCCTTGATATCTGCATGTTCATTGTCATACATCACCAGCGACATCTTGGTATTGCCTTGCCTGAAAAACGGCTCTCCTGCAGCCCAGTTGCCGAAATGCGCACTTATGACTATCGCTCCCCTGTTCCCGTCCAATGCCTCGAGCAGCGCCTCGTAGCCTTCGAACTTATAATGGAACCGGTCTGACAAGCCGGAAGATATTGCGACCCTGTCAATGATGGATTTCCCGAAAGAAAAATAATTCCTGTAGATGAACAATGCGGATTTCAGCGGTCCGTAACCTAAGATTTTTCTTGCATAACGCCAGATGTCCGCTGTGGAACGCGGTGCCGCAGGAATGAAGTACAATGCCACGAAGGCCAACAGGCAATAGGCTGTCCTGACTCCCGAATGTCTGATCAGAAAGACGAAAATCTCATATCCAGTACGTCCCCCGCGGGACTTTCCCTGCCAGTTCTTTGCCATTGCGCGAAAATATTGCGACGAATCAGATTTTCCCCTGCAGGAAATCGTAGAAGTCAGAAAAAGTCTTGATCTTGGCGAAATCCTCTTTCTTCATAACATATCCGAAATTCTTCTCCACGAGCACGACAACATCCACCATATCGAGACTGTCCAAATCCAGAACCTCAAGCATAGGTGCGTCAGGTCTCATTTCGGTCACATCTGTTTCAAACTCTTCTGACAGAATTCCGTTAACTTTTTCTATTAGTTCCTCTCTGGTCATCTTTCCGATTTTTTCTTCAAAAGTGCTAATTTATAACATTTGCGCAAAATATGCAAAATGACTTTACCGGCTGCTTCACAAGCAAAAATTTTTGGAAACATTGGAAAAAGGGATTAACTTCGGTCTCTGTAAAAACCAAGACGGAAAGTTGTGAAAAAGATTCTGCGGGCTACCCTTCTGACCATATTGCTGATGACACTGAATGTTTGGACCGGTTCGGCCCACACGTCCGCGTCATGCTCGGTTCCGCGCGATTCCACACGCAACACTCCGTCCACACACAGAATAGGAATCAATGCCAGAGGAGCATGGCTGATGCCGACCCACAAGTTCTTCAGAGGAGAGAACGGAACAGGCAAGCCCCTGAACTACAGCGCATCAGCACATCTTCAATACTCCTACCAGTTCCCCGCGTCCAGCACATTCGGGACATTGTTCCCTACCGCATATCAGGGAATCGGAGCAGGCTGGAACACCTTTTTCGACAAGAAGGAAATCGGCATGCCGACTGCGGTCTATATATTCCAGGGAGCACAGATATGCAGACTTGCCAGCCGCCTCTCACTTGATTATGAATGGAATTTCGGCGCATCATTCGGCTGGAAGCCATTTCACGACGATGAGGAACTTGACGGCAAATCCAACATCTACAACACCGTAGTAGGCAGCAAGGTCAATGCCTATATCAATGCCAGTCTCATCCTCACCTACCGCCCTGTAAATCAGGCGACTCTGTTCTTCGGAGTCGATATTTCGCATTTTTCTAACGGCAACACGAGATATCCCAACGCCGGAGTAAACACATTGGGCATCAAGGTGGGCGGCACCTACGGTTTCGGAGAATGCAGCATGAGAAAACCTGGCGCAAAACTGAGCCGCAAAGCTGATTACGGATTCAATGACATCTGGTCCGGCACCAGGCCTTATTGCAGCATTCCGGATGAGAGAGATGAAAGCAGATTCATAAACAGGATGTCGCTGAACGTGACACTCTACGGCGCACTGCGCTCGAAAGGTCTCATGTATGAGGACAATGCCTATATACTCGGAAACAAGTTCGCAGTGGCCGGGATTGACCTGAACCCTATGTACCGAGTCGGAAAGTGCTTTGCAGCAGGTCTTTCCGTGGATCTGCAATATGATGAGAGCGCCAACCTCAGAAGCCACATAGCAGGCACTGACTATACTGAAGACGGCATAAAGCTGCTCGTCAGAAGACCTCCGCTGAAAGAATCATTGGCAGCAGGCCTATCACTCAGGGCGGAACTGATAATGCCGATTTTCTCGGTCGGAGTCGGCGTCGGCCACAACATAATCTATAACGGAAGCGATTTCGACGGATTCTACCAGGTGTTCAATCTCAAGACCAGTCTCACCAGGCGTCTTTTCCTGAACATCGGCTACAAGCTTACAGACTTGAAGAGGCCGAACAACTTGATGATCGGCCTCGGATGGAGTTTTCACAGAATCAGAACGAAATGACCGGCAGTTCCAGATAACTTTCTGCTGACCAGATGGTCATGACCGCTTTCTTGTAGTCGGTGGCCTCTGCTTCATACTGATTCTTCAGATAAGTATGAGGGTTCATGGCAATGAGCGGGAACCATGAAGCCTGCACCTGCACCATAAGCGTATGCCCCGGGAGGAAATGATGGTCAATGTCACACATTGTGAAATCCGCATTGACCTTCTTGCCTGACTTGAGCGGCAGCGGCTTCTCGAAGCTTTTTCTGAACCTGAGCGGCATGACATCAGCTCTCACCAGCATCTGGTAGCCGTCAGGTCTGACATCTATCAGTTTCACAATTACATCCGCGTCTGTCAGGCGGGCATTGTCCTCGGGCGTGACGGAGACGCTTACATGAACATTGACCGGTCCTGCGAGATGAAGCTCCTTTTCCAGAACAGGTGACGTGTAGGTGGCGACATCATTGCGTGCAGAACTGAATCTCTGGTCAGCAACCATATAGGCCCTGTCGCGGCTGTTCGCGTCACTGTCCATGTAAGGAACAGGAGAAGCGGGATCAGATGTGATTGAACGGTTATAAGACATTGGCTCAGAAGACATTGAATAAGCCTCTCCGCCTTGTCCGAAGGTCAATGAATTTTCTCCGGAAAGATAGAGTTTCCTGAAATTCATCTCTACAGGCGGCCATACATCATAACTTTCCCACAAATCTGTAACGTTCCTGTTTTCCATTACGCTGCGCATGGTCTCGCCTGAAGGACAGATATTTACGCGCGGAAGTCTTTCTCCGCAGTCTTTGTCGTCGAGATAATATGCAAAGAACGGATATTCCACATTGTCCTGATAATAAGCGCCGGTAGCCTCGCCGAACCACGCGTCGGAAAGATGTCTTGCAGAGCGGTTGTTCCAGCCACCGTGATACCATGGACCGGCGGTAAGGTAGAGCGGACAGTCAGGCGACATTTTCTTCAGCATGTCATAGGTGCGGAATGCGCCATAGCAATCCTCCGCATCATAGAATCCGCCCGTAACCATCACAGGGACAGTGATATTCTTAAGATGGCGGCTCGGGTCCCTGTCTTTCCAGAAGGTGTCGTAGTTCGGATGGACCATCATTTGGCTCCAGAAACGGAGAGAGTCACCGAAGAAGGCAGACAATTCGGAAATGGACTTGCCCTTGAAATAGTCATAGATATTTCCGTCAATGCGGACAAGGCTTGAAGGAGCGACGGTAGCAGGCCTCTTCATCTCGCGATAGAAGCCGGAACCGAATCTGTATGAATCTGTCAGGCACAGTGCCCCGTTGTGATGTGCATCATCGCCCATATACCAGTCAGTAGCAGGCGCTTGCGGCGAAACCGCCTTGATGGCAGGATGACGGGACAATATGGCCAGCGTAGCATAGAATCCCGGATATGAAACTCCTTTCACTCCTACGCTACCGTTGTTCGCGGTATTGGCCAATATCCACTCTATCGAATCATAGACGTCCGTGGCATCATCGGTCTGCACGACTCCTTTCACATAGACAGTATCGGCAGCGCCGTCAATGCCGGACACATAGGGACGCATCTGCTCGTATTTTCCTTCGCTCAGCATCCTGCCCCTTACATTCTGATACACAATTATATAGCCGTCAGCCACATAATTGGCCATATCTCCCTTGAGAGAGCCGCCGAACTCCGAACCGGCCTTCTTCCCGCCAAGTTCTCCGGGAGCGAGCCCATAAGGCTTCAGTGAATAAGGAGTGCGCTGAAGCATCACCGGAGAGGTTTTTCTGCCGAGTTTTGCAAGATATTCCTGATTCGGCTCATAGAGTACAGAATATATATGTATGCCGTCACGGACCTTTACCATGACCTCACGTTTGGTGTAGTTCTGACTCAGCCACTCGTCGGTGACTATCCTTCCGTTCTGCGCGAAAGACAATGCCGACAGCACGAGGGCCATCAGCATTGACACGAAAAATCTCTTCATTCTTATATCTCCTGATACATTTTTATATATTCATCCCCAAAGAATGTCACCGTCTCTCCGTTCTCGAAGCCGAGACGGCCATAGAGGCGCTGAAGATAGTCCTTCCTGTTGTCCACAAGAAGAGTCGCCTTCGTAAATCCAAGAGCCTGCGCTTCTTCCAATGCATTCTGTATCAATATGCTGCCTATGCTGTGGCCACGGAATTCCGGTGCCACGGCCAAAGAATCGAGATAGTACTCCCCTGCTTCAGTCTCCGTGCCGGGATTCGGCTTGTCCATATCCAATGCTTTGGAAATCAATGAGAAAGTAAGATCAGCCGTTTCTTTATATGGGGCCCCGTCATATGCAATCAATGCTCCGGCGACTTTTCCGCCGTATGTAGCGATACATGTATTCTTCCAGCTGTACAGTGTATCTTCCCGCTTGCATATCTTTTCCAACACGGCCTCCAAGCCCGGCTTGGAAGCAAATTCAGTATGTTCTCTGTCCATTGCCTCAAGCACGACCCACGAAATAAATCGAGCATCTGCAGGAGTCGCTCTGCGCAGTTCCACGCGCGGTTTCACAAAAATCGCATCCATATTCTAAAAAAATTCATTCATATTTTGTAAATTTAA
>OHSI01001782.1_pt1 | contig 10379 bp, 9 predicted proteins | sample 1578641 | NCBI WGS metagenome assembly OHSI01 (sample SAMEA3879535, study PRJEB24766) | human gut metagenome | biome: human-associated habitat; feature: feces | place: USA | collected 1985/1987 | reverse complement strand
GCCTTTGCCTTGTTCTGGAGCTGTGATTTCTCTGTCTGGCTGTAGATCACTATTCCTGTAGGTATATGTGTAAGACGTACTGCCGAATCGGTTGTATTGACACACTGTCCACCGTTTCCGGATGCTCGCATTACATCTATCCTTATATCATTCTCATTTATCTCTACATCAACTTCCTCAGCCTCAGTCATAACCGCAACTGTTATGGTCGATGTATGGATTCTTCCGCCTGACTCTGTCTTAGGTATACGCTGTACTCTGTGTACACCACTCTCGTACTTCATCTTGGAGTACGCACCGTCTCCGGTGATCATGAACACAGCCTCCTTGAATCCTCCGATACCGTTCTCGTTGACACTCATAAGTTCAACCTTCCACTTGAACTGGTCAACATATTTCTGGTACATTCTGTACACCTCATATGCGAACAGAGCAGCCTCATCTCCGCCTGCACCAGCACGGATCTCCACGATTACGTTCTTGGAATCGTTAGGGTCCTTTGGAAGCAGAAGAATCTTGAGTTCCTGCTCTATGGTCTCGAGATTCGCCTTTGCCTCATTCATCTCTTCCTTTGCCATCTCGCGGAGCTCCTCGTCGCTCTCCTCCTCAAGAATCTCAAGACTGTCCTCTATGGTAGTCTTTGCATCCTTGTACTCATGGTACTTCTCAACTATAGGTGAGAGATCGCTCTGCTCCTTCATGAGCTTTCTGAATTTGTTCTGATCTGACACAACATCAGGATCGGTGAGCTGATTATTTATCGTATCAAGCTTATCTACAAGTTCTTCTAATCTGTCAAACATATCTATACCTCTCTATATTCATTCTGTCACGCTGTCTCCTGCAGCGTTAAATCTACCGGTTATCTTCTCTGTCATATCTGCCGTACACCACCCGGTCATTACCACTCAGATCCTGTACAACATGTATATCGTCATAACCTGAATCTACAAGGAGGTACTGTACATCTTCTGCCTGATCATTGCCAATCTCGAATACAACATATCCTTCATCCTTTATATATTCTCTCGCCTTATCGGCTATTATTCTATAAAAATACAATCCATCCGCCGTTCCGTCAAGTGCCAGATGTGGTTCATGCTCCCTGACCTCCGGCATGAGTGTCTCTATGACATCACTTCTTATATATGGAGGATTCGACAGTATGAGGTCATATTTCCCGGATATCTGCTCAAAGAGATCCGTCCTGACCACTTCAAATCTATCATCCCCTGCACACAGTTTCGCTACATTTCTCCTTGCAAGACCGATCGCTGCCTCAGATACATCGGCAAGTACGATCCTGCTGTTCTTGTTCCAGAGTCCAAACGATACTCCTATGCAGCCCGAACCGCAGCACATGTCCAGAACATCAACGTTATGGTCAGCGTCCTTTACAAGCTTCAATGCCGTCTCAACAAGAGTCTCTGTGTCCATCCTTGGAATGAGCACATCTTCTGCGGTATCAAAATCATATCCCATGAAATTCTGCTCACCTGTGATATACTGAAGCGGAATCCTTGTGCTCCTCTTTTCTATGAGCTTCATGTAGGCTTCCGATTTATCATCATCCACGTCATCTTCTCTGGCCATGATCATATCCATACGGTTCATACCCGACAGGTACTGCCACAATATATCAGCGTCTATATCCGCATCAGGAACATCACTTTTCTCCAGCCTGTCCCGTCCCATTCTCAAAAGTTCACACAGCTTCATCTCTATCGAAATCCTTTAATCTTCTATCTCGCCCTTGTGCATGGCGTCCTGGTATGCCTCCCAGTCTATAACTGCCTCCACGGACTTTATCGCAACTGCTATCATGTCAAGATCCGGCTCCCTTGTGGTGAGTCTCTGAACCCACATTCCCGGAACTGACAGCGCATTTGCAAGCTTTGAATCACTCTTGCCAGCAAACATTATAAATTCGTATGATATACCGGCGATTACCGGAACCAGCAGCAGTCTTATGACAAGTCTGAGCCATGCCGTATCTGCGCTTATAAACATGAAAACAATTATGCTTATTATCATTACGATGAACAGAAAGCTTGTTCCGCATCTCTTATGATATCTTGAATACTTCTTCACGTTCTCCGGAGTCAGTGGCACCCCAGCCTCAAAACAGTTGATCGTCTTGTGCTCTGCCCCATGGTACATGAACACTCTCTGTATATCCTTCATAAGCGATATGAGTGCCACATATCCCAGGAATATTCCAAGTCTTATAACTCCCTCTATGGCAGACATTATGATCCTGTTATCTATAACCTTGTCTATGAGTTCCCCGATAAATGCAGGAAGCATCATGAATAACGCGATGGCAAATACAAGTGAAAATAACACTGTACCTATCATCGCCGCATCGTCCGCTCTTTTCTGCTGCTCAGGTGTCCTCTCTTTTTTCTTTTCTTTTTTCTCTTTCTCCGCCTTCTCAGGCTCCTCGTCATCGTAAAACGATGCTGAGTATGTGAGGGTCTTCACTCCTATCACGAGGGATTCCACGAAATTGACAACTCCCCTGATTATAGGAACTCTGAAAAATACACTTCTCGATGCCATGGACACATAATCCACAACTTTCACTTCTATATCTTTATCCGGTTTTCTGACTGCCACCGCATATCTGTCGCCATTTTTCATCATGACACCTTCCATGACAGCCTGACCGCCTATTCTTACTCTCTTCACGCCAATCTCCTATCGGTATATTTAACTGGATAATAAAAAAACAGCTTGAGATTATTGTAAAATAACCTCAAGCTATCAACGTTTTTATTAGTTGGCCTGAACGCCATACTTCTTATTAAACATATCAATTCTACCACGTGCTTTGATTGCCTTCTGCTGACCTGTGTAGAATGAATGACACTTTGAGCAAATTTCTACGTGAATCTCTTCCTTTGTTGATCCTGTAACAAACTCGTTACCACAGTTACATACAACCTTTGCCTGATAGTAATCTGGATGTATTCCTTTACGCATTCTTTTTCACCTCTTTACATATATATTTATATATGAGAACAGGCATAAAGCCAGGGTTCTTCATAACACAACTTCTGTATTCTAACATAGTGACCAGTACAATGCAAGCAGTTTTTTGATTTTTTTGACAAAATCATCTCAACAATCCTGCTGTTATTTTCTGAGAAGTGACTGCTTTACATAGTGGATAAATTCTTTGTTGTTTCTGGTACGAACAAACAGCTTTCTGACATCCTCAAGAATATCCTCTGATTTACTTCCCATGAGCTCCTTGTGAATGGCTGTGACAACCTCCTGCTCTTCCTTGTTGAGCAGAAGATCATCTCTTCTGGTGCCGGATTTTGCTATATCTATGGCAGGGAATATCCTCTTCTCTGAGAGCTTTCTGTCAAGCACAAGCTCCATGTTACCGGTTCCCTTGAACTCCTCAAATACAACGTCATCCATCTTGCTGCCCGTGTCGACCAGCGCTGTGGCAAGGATCGTAAGGCTTCCTCCCTCACGCATGTTTCTGGCGGCACCAAAGAATCTCTTTGGCATGTGAAGCGCTGCAGGATCAAGACCACCTGACAGAGTTCTTCCGCTAGGAGCGACCGTGAGGTTATACGCTCTTGCCAGACGTGTGATACTGTCGAGCAGGATCACGACATCCTTCTTGGACTCCACAAGTCTCTTTGCTCTCTCAATGACCATCTCTGACACTCTCTTATGATGCTCTGGAAGCTCATCAAATGTTGAATAGATAACCTCCACATTAGGGCCCTCTATGGACTCTCTTATGTCTGTTACCTCCTCAGGTCTCTCATCTATGAGAAGGACGAGCAGGTGCATATCCTCATATCTTCTGCTGATCTGCTTTGCGATCTGCTTGAGAAGAGTCGTCTTTCCTGTCTTAGGTGGTGAAACGATCATGCCTCTCTGTCCCTTACCTATAGGGGCAAGAAGATTGATCATCCTGATAGGGATAGGAGCACCGTCTCCGTCAAGCTCTATCCTCTCATTAGGGAAGATAGGGGTCATCTCCTCAAAGCTCTTGCGGGCCGCTATGACCACAGGATCCTCATCGTTCACGCTTGCCACATATAAAAGGGCACTGAACTTTTCTCCCTGTGTCTTGTTTCTTATATTACCTGTGACTATATCTCCTGTCTTGAGACCAAATCTTCTGATCTGTGCCGGTGACACATATATATCCTGATCTCCCGGAAGATAGTTTGCACTTCTTATGAAGCCATATCCCTCAGGCATGACCTCAAGTATTCCGTGAGCCTGTCTTCCACTGTCGAGCTCCGGCAGATACTCGTTCACGTTCTGTGCCGCCTGATTTGACTGGACTCTGTCCTGATTCTGGCCTCTGTCCTGGTATCTCTCCTGGCTCTGACCTCTGTCCTGATACCTTTCCTGGTTTCTGTCCTGATTCTGACCTCTATCCTGGTATCTCTCCTGATTCTGGCTGTGATCCTGATATGTAGCCATTCTTCTCATACGTCTCTGTCCATTGTTCTCCCTGAAATCATCACCTCTTGAGCCCTCAGAGTGATGTACTATCCTGGTTTTTCTGTATTCTGTGTCTCCGGCTGTCTCTCTGACCACATGCTCGGTCTTAGGCTCTGACACATTTTTCTTATTTTCCACTGAAACCGCTGTCACATGCTCCTCCACATATTTTATGAGGAACTGCGCAAGCTCCGCCTTCTTCATTCCCGAGCAGCCTTTTATACCATTATCCTTGGTAAACTGACGCAACTCTGCAAGAGAAGCTTTACTAAAATCCATATATAATTGTCTCCTTTCACTGAAACCAATGATTAACAAATAAATTAAGTATTATGGGAATATAAACACTCTAAGAAATAAGTAGTGTCTCTCAATGATACATCAAATTCAATTACGGTAAAAAAATAAAAATGCGCTAAGCACGCATATTATTCTCGCTCATTATAACATAAATAGAACAATTGTAAATATATTGATTTTAAATTTTACTAATGTTATCATATGAATGTTGTCCGTTCATCAGCACGGACAAACATTTTAACAAAGGATACACGATATGGGAACCGAATCTATTGTATTATATAAACTCATAGTGCTCTATATGCTTGACAGAGTTAACTTCACTCTGACCAATTCACAGATTTCAGACTTTGTTCTGGAGAAGGGCTACACCAATTATTTCACTCTTCAGGAAGCCATAAACGGACTTATAGAAAGCGAATTTGTATATGTATCAAGCATAAGAGGCGCATCCCATTATAAGATAACCTACAAAGGTGAGGAAGCCCTGAGCATGTTCGAGAACAGGATCCCATATGCCATCAAACAGGATATACTGGATTTCTTTGAGAAACAGCAGATCAACCTCAAAAAGGAAACTGAGATACAGTCTGACTACTACCTCAACGATTCCAATGAATATACCGTCTCCTGCGTCCTACCCAGGCCGTGGCTGTTGCCATATGTGACAACTGGCGTCAGAAAAGCACTGAGATATATGATATACTCGTAAAACAGTTATGGGCATCCAACACATCCAGCTAATATCAGCATAAAAATGACTGAGAATACCGAAAAGAATTATACTCCTCGATATTCTCAGTCATTTTTTTGTCTATTTATCTGACTATATGTTCATATTACTTTACTGCTGCTCCTGTGCCAGTGTCTCCTCTATGAGATTCCAGATCTCATCTCTTCCCTGCTTTGTCTGTGCGGAGAACGGTATCATCGTTGTTCCAGGAACAAGATCCAGTTTCTCACGTATGAGCTTCAAGTTCTTCTGAACCTGGCTTCTCTTGATCTTGTCCAGTTTTGTGCAAATGATCACCGGCTCATAGCCATTGTCCACGATCCAGTCATACATCATGCAGTCATTCTCCGATGGCACATGTCTTATGTCTATCAGCAGGAATACCTTTTTGAGCTGCGGAGAACCGTGAAGGTATCTCTCGATCATCTTGCCCCATTTTGCTCTTATCTCCACCGATACTTTTGCATATCCATATCCCGGCAGATCCACAAAGTACAGATTTTTATTTACATTATAGAAATTGATCGTCTGTGTCTTACCTGGCTGCGCGGATGTTCTGGCAAGCGACTTCCTGTTAAGCAATCCATTTATCAGAGATGATTTTCCTACATTTGACTTGCCGGCAAATGCGATCTCCGGGAGATCGTTATCAGGTAATTTACTTGTAATTCCACACACAGTCTCAAGCTCAGCGCTCTTTACTATCATATACTTCTCCTTATCTGACAAGGGCAAGGTCAAGCACCTGCCTCATGTCTTCCACTAAATGAATATTGACTCCCGATGTTATCTCTTCATCCAGCTCCAGATAATCGCTCTCATTTTTCGACGGTATCAGTATATCTTTAACACCGATCATCTTGGCTGCAAGGAGCTTCTCCTTCAGGCCTCCAATAGGAAGCACCTCTCCTCTGAGAGTTATCTCTCCTGTCATAGCTATTCTGCCATTAACCGGCACGTTAAATATGGCTGAATACAACGCTGTCGCCATGGTTATCCCGGCAGACGGACCATCCTTTGGAACTGCCCCCTCCGGTATATGGATATGGAAATCGTGCTTTGCAAAGTAATCGTCTCCAAGCGCCAGTGATTCCTTGAGGGATCTGATATAACTCATTCCCGCATAAGCGGATTCCTTCATAACATCGCCCATCTTACCTGTGAGCTGAAGAGTTCCTGTCCCCGGAAGCACATTGACCTCTATCTCCAGAGTGACACCGCCAACCGCCGTCCAAGCAAGGCCTCTGACAGCGCCAATTTTATTCTTCAGATTTCCATTCTCATCTTTATATTTGTATGGGCCAAGAAAATCCTGGATATTCTTCTTTGTGACTTTGACCACATCCATCTCACCGGTGAGTATCTTGCGGCAGGCCTTCCGACACACCTTGTCTATATTTCTCTCAAGACTTCTGACTCCCGCCTCTCTCGTGTAGTGGCTTATGATCTCCCTTATGGCACCGGCATCTATCTTGAACTGAGATTTTGTCAGTCCGTTCTTCTCACGGGTCTTCTCCACAAGGTACAGCTTTGCTATATGATACTTCTCATTCTCCGTGTATCCCGATATATTTATAACTTCCATTCTGTCGAGGAGCGGCCCCGGTATACCGGAGAGGTCGTTCGCCGTTGCTATGAACAGTACATTGCTCAGATCCACCGGTACTCCAAAATAGTGATCATTGAACTCTTTGTTCTGCTCACCATCAAGCACCTCGAGAAGTGCCGATGACACGTCTCCCTTGTAATCACTGCTCACCTTGTCTATCTCATCGAGAAGCATGAGCGGGTTGTTCGTCTTTGCCTTTATCATGGATTGTACAATCTTTCCAGGCATAGCTCCCACATATGTTTTCCTGTGACCTCGGATCTCCGCCTCATCGTGGACTCCGCCCAGTGATAAGCGGACATATTTCCTCGATGTTGCACGGGCTATCGACCTTGCTATGGATGTCTTTCCTGTTCCCGGAGGTCCCACAAGACAAATGATCGGAAGGTCCCCCTTATTGCTCAATATATGAACAGCAAGATAATCAACGATCCTCTCTTTGACCTCCTCAAGGCCATAGTGATCTTTGTCAAGTATGTCTATGGCTGACTGCAGATCATTATTATCTTCCGTTGACACATTCCACGGATAGCTGAGCATCACATCGATATAGTTTGCCGACACACTGCTCTCAACTGCATTCTGAGGTATGCCCTTATAGTAATTTATCTCTTTTTCTATCTTATCGTATACTTCCTGGCTGCAGCCCGCCTCATCGAGTCTCTTCTGAAATTCTCTGACATTTGCATCTACGCCGTCGTCACCAAGCTCCTTACGGATAACGGACATCTGCTCTCTGAGCACATACTTTCTCTGATTCTCAGCGGTCTCCTGATTGACCTTTTCCATGATCTCTTTCTTGATCTTGCCGATTCCGAGAACTTCCTCCATTATCTGTATCAACCTCATAGCGCGGCTTCTGACATCTAGCATCTCCAGAAGCTCCTGCCTGTTGTCATCAGATATATTCACATAGTCGGCCATGCTGTCAACCAGCTTTCTGACAGACTTGAATGAACGTATCTCCCTGTACAGAACGTTGTTCTTCACTATACCCTCGTCAAATGCTTCCTTAAGCTTTTCCTTGAGTATGCTCTGTATAGCCTTCTCCTCATCCTCGCTGATGTCGTTAGTCTCCTCCACATCTGTCACGTGGCACACATAATATTTATCCTTGCTGTAATCCACAAGGCGCGCTCTCTTCTCAGTCTGTATGAGAACTCTCATGCCTTTGTTCTGAAGTCTGACAAACTGCTTTATCCTGGCTATGACACCTATCTCATAAAACGAAACTGTCTTATCGCCGTTCTTATGAACAGGATTTGCCAGAAATATACATTCCTCATTCTTGACTGCATGTCCCACCGCCTCGCAGGCTTCACGCGTTGTCGCATCAAGATAGAAGGACAATTCCGGCATAACCACGCCATCGTCAAGACTAATCATTGTCATCTCTAACATTTTCTCATTCATACCTGTTATCTCCGTATATATCATTAAAAAATAAGACGTTATCAACACTGCACATTTAAAGGCTTATAAGGGCGCAAATGTATGTCAGCGTTGTAACGTCTCATTTCGGCAATAATGACTATGCACTCTCGCCGTTATCTGTATTTGCCTTTTTCTTCCTTACCTTTTTCTTAGGAAGGTCTGTATCCTCTGATGGATCTCTGTAAGTCAGTACAGGTTCTTCATCGCCTGTTATGACACCCTTGGTAATAACACACTTCTCTATAGTTGGATCTGAAGGGATCTCGTACATAAGATTAAGTGTAGCATTCTCCATGATAGCTCGAAGTCCTCTAGCTCCGGTCTTACGCTCCATAGCTTCCTTTGCTATCTCTCTGAGTGCATCATCCTCTATCTCAAGCTGAACTCCATCAAGCTCAAAAAGCTTCTTATACTGCTTGCATATTGCACTCTTTGGCTCTGTCAGTATTCTCACAAGTGCATCCTCATCCAGAAGATCCAGAGTCACTGCAACAGGAACTCTTCCCACAAATTCAGGGATAAGTCCATACTTTACAAAGTCATGTGGCATAACCTGCTTGAGGAGCTGTCCAACGTCCTGCTCTGACTGCTCTATAACCTCTGCATTAAAGCCAATTGATTTCTGGCCAACTCTGTTCTCTATGATCTTCTCCAGTCCCTCGAACGCACCACCACATATGAATAATATGTTGGTCGTATCGATCTGGATAAGCTCCTGATGCGGATGCTTTCTTCCACCCTGAGGTGGAACTGAAGCCACAGTGCCCTCTATTATCTTTAACAAAGCCTGCTGAACGCCCTCACCCGACACGTCTCTGGTTATGGATACGTTCTCGCTCTTCTTTGTGATCTTGTCTATCTCATCAATATAGATTATTCCATGCTCAGCTCTCTCTATGTCATAATCAGCGGCCTGTATAAGCTTCAGGAGAATGTTCTCAACATCCTCTCCTACATATCCAGCCTCTGTGAGAGTTGTAGCATCTGCTATTGCAAAAGGAACGTTTAACAATTTTGCAAGGGTCTGGGCAAGATATGTCTTACCTGATCCCGTTGGGCCAACCATGAGGATATTACTCTTCTGTAATTCAACCTCAAAATCCTTCTGCGCAAGTATTCTCTTATAATGGTTGTACACGGCAACCGCCAGTACCTTTTTTGCCTCTTCCTGACCTATTACATACTCATCAAGAAATTCTTTTATTTCCTTTGGCTTTAACAGATTGATATCACCATCTGAATCAAGTCCTGCGTCAACCAGTTCTTCTTCTATTATCTCTGAGCATATCTCTACGCATTCATCACATATGTAAGCCCCAGGTCCGGCTATGAGTTTTCTAACCTGATCCTGTGTCTTATTACAGAAAGAACATCTGAGCTGTTTTCTCTCGTCACTACGATCTGCCATTACAATACCTCGATTATTCACTATTTATAATTGTCTGGAGCCAGTCTTTTCCAGAATCTGCGAATACACCGCCGGTTCTGCAGGCTGGCTCCAACCAACTGATACATCTTCTACATATCAGATATCTCTATCTGTATTATCTGTTTGTTATAACGCTGTCGATAAGGCCGTATGCACAAGCCTCCTCAGCAGTCATCCAGTTATCACGATCTGTATCTGCCGCGATAACATCAAGTGGTTTTCCTGTATTCTCACTCAGCATTTTGTTGAGTTTCTCTTTTGTCTTTAATATATGTCTGCCCTTGTCGATCGATGGTATCGGAAAGCGAGGATCCCCTTATGAAAAAAATCGTTGGCATTGATATCGGCGGCAGTAGCGTCAAGCTGGCCTACTTCGCCGGCAGTACGCTGAA
>OHSI01001780.1_pt1 | contig 10383 bp, 10 predicted proteins | sample 1578641 | NCBI WGS metagenome assembly OHSI01 (sample SAMEA3879535, study PRJEB24766) | human gut metagenome | biome: human-associated habitat; feature: feces | place: USA | collected 1985/1987 | reverse complement strand
GAATATAGGATTTTATCTTCTTCTGTAACATTACCGATTGAACTTTATCTTTTGTACCTATCACCTAAAAATATGGTTTTGTTTTTGACGAGTACTTTTTTGTATATAAAATATCTTTCTCCGCAAACACGTGTAAAGATGCTTGTTCATGACTATGTTTTGCAATGCTCTAAAAGGGGCTATGATGTATCTCCACTGAAACGGACAATGGAAGAACTTGGACTTCAAATCCTTGAAGCATGATAGCTTATTATTTGTATATTTTCCTTGTTTTATTGTTCTCAATATTTGATTTTGTAAAAAATGTGACTTTGAGAAAACAGATGTTTGTACTACTTCTGTTTTCCAGCTTTTTGTTTTTCGGAGGGAGATACGAATGTGATTTTGACTATGAGAATTATGTTCAGATGTATAATGATACTCCGAATTTGGGAACAGAAACATGGGAGCGTTTCTTCAAATATTATCTTGTGATGCAGGTGGAATTTGGCTTTCTACTTTCTTGTTCTGTTCTGAAGGCGTTGGGATGTCCTCCTCAGTCCATTTTTTTATTATGTTCATTTTTGACATTCTTCTTTGTTGGCAAATCCTTTTGGGAGTTGTCTAAATATCCATTTCTTTCTTTTTTTCTTTTTGCAACACAATTTTTTGGACAACCCTTTATGCAAATGCGCTTTGGGGTTGCAATTGCTTTTGTATTGTGGGCATGCTGTAATTGGTTTACTGGGAAAAAGACTTGTTTTTGGCTATATTGGTTATTAGGAGTTTCATTCCATTTTGTGGCATTGGCAGGGCTGATACCATGTGTTTTGTCATACATCAATTGGTCATATAAACGAATATATCTCTTGTTTTTGTTTGCTGTCATTTTACTCTTTTTACCATTACAAGGGATTTTAGGCTGGTGTGTCTCTTTTATAGGATTTGATAGGTATATTGGAATGTACTTTGATGTAGCTTCCGATAGGTATGTTACTATATTTTTATTAATCATCGTTTTATTGCCTTATATCATATATGCTAATAGGCTAAAAAAAGAAAATGCCTATAATATGTGTTTATGCATGGCTTTAGGAAGTATTTTGTTTGCTCCTTTAGCCAATGCTGTGTCGCTGTTTTCCAGATTATATATGCTGCTTTCTGTTTCATATTGTCTGATAATGCCATTATACTTTCGTATAATCAAAAGAGATTTGCCGAATTATTCTTTCTTATATGTTTTTATCGCTTTATATGGTCTGCAGAAATTTATAATAAATCTCTCTTCGATGTATCCATATCAATTTAGAATTTGGTAAAATGAGTAGAATGAAAAAAAAGATTTTGTTTATTGTGGGAACACTTGACAGTGGTGGAGTCTCAAAAAGCATGATTAGTTTACTTAATACGATTGACAAAGAAGCTTATGACGTTTCTTTATTGATTACTAATCCTACAGGTTTATTTATGGAGTTACTATCTCATGTAGAATGCGTTAAGATCATTGAAGATGCGGAAATGAGTTACTTGTTCCAACATTTTAAAGGGATAGAGATACTGCTGAAAAAGGGACATTTCCTTTTGGCAATTGGAAATTTGATGCGGATGGCTATTGTCACGTCTGATGCCTGCCATTCAGAAGGAGTTTGATATAATTGTGGATTATGGTGGTCAGCACCAGTTATATTATATGGTAGACAAACTTCGTGGAAAGAAAAAAATCTCTTTTTTTCATAATGATTATGCCCAATGGCCTTATTATTATAGAGTAGATAGGCTATATTATAAAAAAGTAGATAATGTTTTTACGATATCAGATGTCTGTCTGAAATCTTTATTAGATTATTTCCCTTATTTGGAGGGGAAGGCCAGAGTGATGGAGAATATATCGCCATGTCATTTGATAGAAAGTATGGCTGATGAAAATATTTCAGATATGAATTTTTCTGGAAAATATATTTTTCTTACGTTAGGGCATATCTGTCCTGATAAGGGAACCGATTTCGCGATAAAAGCGATGGATATATTGAAAAGGAAAGGAATGGATTTTAGATGGTATTTTATGGGTGATATTCGTCAAGATTCTGTTGTTTTTTATAGAAATATTCTTTCAGAAATAAAGAAATGTGAGTTAGAGGAAAATGTATGTTTTTTGGGAACCAGAATTAATCCATATCCATACTTAAAGAAAGCAGATTTATATATTCATCCGTCTCGCTTTGAAGGAAAATCCATAGCACTTGACGAAGCGAAAATTCTTTGTAAACCTATTGTCGTTACTTGTTTTTCTACTGTGTCGGATCAGTTTGAAGATAATTGGAATGCTTCTGTTTGTGAGATGGATGCAGAAAGCTTGGCTGCTGCCATTGAGGATTTGGCGATAAATGTGGAGAAGCGGCAAAAGTATATCTCTAACTTGAAAAAAGAGAAACGGGATAATTCAAATGCTATAAATGTTTTGTATGAAGCAATAAATTCTTCTTTATGATGATAACAATATTCACTCCAGTTTATAATAGGGCATATATCATAAGTGCTTTATATCAAAGTTTATGTAAACAAACATCTATGGCATTTGAATGGTTGGTTATCGATGATGGTAGTACTGATAATATAAAGACAGTTATCCAACAGTTTATCGATGAAGCTAAAATTGATATACGTTTCTTTTCACAACCTAATGGGGGAAAGCATCGGGCTATAAACAGAGGGGTGTCGTTGGCTCGTGGTAGTTTATTCTTTATTGTTGATAGTGATGATTATCTGGAGAATTTTGCAGTGGAGCGTATCATACTTTATGCTGCTTCCATAAATGAAGACTATATCGGTGGATTATGTTTTAGGAAGAAGTACTATAATACCGGCAAAATAGTAGGAACCCCATTTCCTAAGCAGACTATTTTGTCTGATTCACTAATGATGTCGTATAAGTATACTGCAACAGGAGATAAGGCTGAGGTTTTTAAGACAGAAGTATTGAGTAAATATCCTTTCCCCGAAATCGATGGTGAAAATTTTGTTCCGGAAGCATTGATTTGGAACAGATTGTCATTGAAGTACAAGTTGCTCTTTATTGATGAAGGTATATATTTATTTGAATACTTAGATGATGGGCTGACACATAATTTTAAAAAAAACCTTAAACGTAATCCTATTGGCTTTCAATTATACTATCGTGAATTATTAGGATATGATGTCGTGCCAATATTAGGCAAACTAAAAGCATTGCTAAGATTATTGCAATGCTATGTATATTCCATACAGAAATCAAAGTTGTAGTGTTATGAATGTATTATATGTAATTACAGGACTTGGTGTCGGAGGTGCGGAAGTTGTCACAATTAATTTGGCCAATACGTTTCATTCTTTGGGCAATAAAGTAGGTATAGTGTATTTGTCTGGGAGCAATCAACATAAAGAAAAAATCAATAGTGGCATAAAAGTCTGGGGGCTTGATATGACCAAAAGCTTTTGGGGATTTGTGAAAGCACAAATTCTCATGAGGAGGATTTTGAAAGAGTTCAGTCCTGATGTGGTTCATGCGCACATGTTTCATGCCAATGTCTTTATGAGGTGCTGTCGTATTCATTATGCTATAGCATATCTGATTACTACTGAGCATAATAAAAATATTGAAAGCCGGTTTCGGATGTGGTTGTATAGAGTTACTGATAGATTAACCAATCTGAATACAAATGTTTCGTTAGAAGCTACTGATTATTTTGTTAGACAAGGGGCGTTTAAACGAAAAAACAGTATTGTGATGTATAATGGAATTGATTTGAAAAAATACACATCTTTTGTAACGACAAAGGATTTAAGGAAACAAATGGATATGGAATCCGATTTTATATTCTTGAATGTGGGACGGCTTACCCATGCAAAAGATCAAAGTAATCTGATTCAGGCTTTTAAACGATTGGAGTCGGAACAGCCGAATGTAAAATTATTGATAGCTGGAGATGGTCCGTTGCGTGAACAACTAGAAACGGAAATAGAGAAATTGGGGCTTTTGGGTAAAGTGTTGCTGCTTGGTGTGAAAGAAAATATTGTAGAATATTATAATATCGCTGATTGTTTTGTACTATCTTCTGCGTGGGAGGGTTTTCCTATGGTTGTAATAGAGGCTATGGCCATGAGATTACCAATTGTCACAACCGAGTGTGGAAAAGAAGCTTTGAATGACGATCGTTATGTAGTACCTATACATAATTCGGAAATGTTGTTTTGCAAAATGAAAGAGATATATAAGCTCTCTGCTGAAGAACGTGAAATGTTAAGCCAGAAGAATTATCATGCGGTACTAAAGTATGATCTAAACAAGATTTGTTCTTCATGGAATAAAATTTATTTGAATAATAGTTAGTCCCTTATAGTAAATTGAGAGACGTTTCTGTAGATGAAGAATATACTTCACATTGTGAATACTTCCTTTGTTATCCCTTATCTTTTAGGTAAGTAGTTATCGTTTTTACTCATAGTGGATAAGGAATATATTATTTATAGTCCTTCAGAAGAACTGAAGACTCCTTCAAAAGGATATAATTTTGAGTATCAGATAGTAGATGTCTTAAGGAAAATTTCCATTTGGAAAGATTTGAAAGCTGTATGGGTAACGATAAAGTATATATAGAGCTATCCATACACCTGCGACTAAACAATTAATTAAGTTATAGGCTCATTAGTGTCCCGTTAAAATCGGGTGAAGTTAAAACTCTTCATAATAAAAAATCACTCTTGAAAATGAGAGAATTCGGATTTCTACAGAATACTCATAATGAATCTGTAATTTCAAATCCATTTTCTCGAAATTACATTGTTAACTTCTGTATATCTGCATAATATAGGATGTTCTAAAAAAATAACGGAACACTGTGCTGTAGGATATTGAAAACTATTCTTCAAAGGGATATTCTTATTTTATACTGTTGCTTTTGCATTTGTATTTTAAAATGTAAAAAGAATTCTGTGCTAAAAAAACAATCTTACATGTCAAAAAAAATATTATTTGTAGACAACTCAACACGTTGCTTCTGCATTTTTCGTCTATCGGTAGCAAAGGCATTTGTTACTCAAGGATATGAGGCCTATGTGATGTCTCCTGCACCATATGAAGAATATGTAGAAAGAATACAAGAAGTAGGAATTACTCATATTCCTTATGAGATGGGTGTTAAGTTTTCGGCATTAGGAGATTTGAAACTTTTGTTTTTATACTGGAACGTTTATAAACAATTGCGACCAGATTATGTAGTTCACTACACAATCAAGCCTAATATTTATGGGTCTTTGGCGGCAAAAGTAAATAAGATTCCTTCTTTGGCGGTGGTCCCGGGAACTGGTTCTGTGTTTCAGAATAGTGGCATAATATCTCGTATTGTATGGCTGTTGTATAAGTGTGCTTTTAAATACCCCCAGAAAGTGTGGGTACTGAATGAAGATGATTATCGGGCATTTCTTTTGAAAAAGATAGTTAGTAAGGAAAGGTTGGTGATTCTTCCAGGTGAAGGAGTCGATATAAATATCTTTAGCTATAAAGAGTATAGGCGCAATAACCCTTTTATCTTTTTGTATATGGGACGGATGCTTCGTGAGAAAGGGGTGGAACTTATAGCTAAAGCGGTAAAACTACTTCACCAGAAAGGAATATCTAATTTTGAAGTACGATTGCTAGGGTTGGTTGACGGATTAAGTAAAGATGTGATTTCAGAAGAAGAGATTAGAAAATGGGAGAAGGAAGGTCTTGTGCATTTTTTAGGTTCTGTATCTGATGTGCGTCCGAATATTGAGGAAGCTGACTGTATACTTTTGCCTACATTCTATGGAGAAGGGGTACCTCGTTCTTTAATGGAAGCTTGTGCCATGGGACGTATGGTACTTGCTACGGATAATGTTGGTTGCAGGGATGTTATACAAGATGGCTATAATGGGGTATTGTGCAAGCCGAAGGATATTGAACATTTAGCCTTTAAAATGGAAATGATTTTAAATATGCCGGAATGGAAAATAAAGGATATGGGATTGAATGGGCGTAAAAAGATGATAGCTGAATTTGCTGAAAGTAAAATAGTGAAACGTTATTTGGAGGAGATATCTGAAGTTTAATTAATTAGTTTATTCTCAATATGAATATTTTGATTACTGGTATCCACGGTTTTGTGGGCTCCAATCTTGTTATTGCCCTAAAGGAATGTCATAACCTTTATGGATTAGATATCGTTACTCCCGAAAAAGAGGGAGTAATAAAGACTTTCTCTTGGAAGGATATTGAGACTATTTCTTTCCCGATGCAGAATCTTCCCCATTTTGATGCCATTATCCATCTGGCAGGCAAGGCGCATGATACGAAGAATCAGTCTGCCGCTCAGGTATATTTTGATATCAATACCGGATTGACACAGAAGATATTTGATTTCTTTCTGGAATCGTCTGCAAAGAAATTTGTATTCTTCAGTTCGGTGAAAGCTGCTGCTGACAGTGTATTTGGAGATATACTGACTGAGGACGTGATACCGGCTCCGGTAGGGCCTTATGGAGAAAGCAAGATAAGGGCGGAAGAATACATTCTCTCGAAACTAAAAAGGAGGGAAGAATTGAAGGTGGCTGATGGCAAGCAGGTGTACATCTTGCGTCCTTGTATGATTCATGGTCCCGGCAACAAAGGTAATCTGAATCTTCTTTATAATGTGGTGAGGAAAGGCATTCCATGGCCGTTGGGAAGTTTTGAGAACAGACGCTCATTTACTTCGATTGACAATCTTTGCTATGTGGTGGAAGGATTGCTGGTGAAAAACGTGGCGAGTGGCATTTATCATATGGGAGATGATGAAGCCTTGTCCACAAATGAGCTGATATCTTTGATGTGTGTAGCTTTGGGACGCAAGCCCCATATCTGGAGGATGAATAAGCGGATGATGGAGTGTTGTGCCCGCCTTGGAACTTTGCTTCATCTGCCTTTGAATACGGAACGCTTGCAGAAGTTGACGGAGAATTATGTGGTGAGTAATGCGAAGATAAAGGCTGCCCTTGGAATTGATAGGATGCCGGTGAAGGCGGAAGAGGGAATCGTGAAAACGATAAAGTCGTTTGTTACTCATGTTTAATTATTATATACTGTGTTTGTTGCATGTCCATAAAGAGAGTAGATGCTTCGCTACGCTCTGCATGACGGATGCTAATAATATGAATAGGTTCTAATTTCTTACTTAAGATGTATTATTTGATAGTCTTGGTTCTGCTATTTCTAGCAGAACTTTTTTATTTTAAGATAGCAGATAAGTGCAATATCATTGACATGCCTAATGAGCGGAGTTCTCATACGAAAGTCACTTTAAGGGGTGGGGGAATTATCTTCTACTTCGGTGCATTGGCTTATTTTCTGGCGAGTGGTTTTGACTACTTTTGGTTTATGCTGGCATTGACTTTGGTGACGTTCATCAGTTTTGCGGATGATATAAACCCCACCAAACAAATAACAAGACTGCTTTTTCATTTCTCGGCTATGGCGTTGATGTTTTATCAGTGGGGATTATTCTCCTTGTCGTGGTGGTGGATACTCATTGCATTAATCGTCTGTACGGGTATTATCAATGCCTATAACTTTATGGATGGCATTAACGGCATAACCGGCGGTTATTCTCTGGTTGTTCTTGCTGCGTTGGCCTATATCAATAAAGAGGTGGTTACTTTTGTGGAAGCGGATTTCATCTATACGGTTCTTTGTTCTGTTGTAGTCTTCTGCTTCTTCAATTTCCGCAAGAAAGCCAAGTGCTTTGCGGGTGATGTGGGTTCGGTGAGCATTGCTTTCATCCTTCTTTTCCTAATAGGAAAGCTAATCATCCAGACCGGAAATTTCAGCTGGATAGTCCTTTTGTCCGTTTACGGTGTAGACAGTGTTCTGACTATCATCCACCGTCTGATGCTTCATGAGAATATCGGCTTGCCGCATCGCAAACATCTGTATCAGATTATGGCGAATGAGCTGAAGATTCCCCATGTAATGGTTTCTTCTATTTACATGGCAGTGCAGGCAATCATAATCGTAGGATATATAATGTGTTTAGGTTACGGTTATTGGTATTTGGCAGGTATAATTCTTTTGCTTTGTTTTCTTTATATCTGCTTTATGAAGAAGTATTTCGGATTGCACCAGTCGACGTGAGTAATACTGAAATGATGATTAGTAGAATAATGAAAGGCGATGGAGACTAAAATCTCCATCGCCTTTCGTCTTTTTTTGAAATATAAATCGTACCTTTGTGATACACCAATCAGGTTATAATAACATGGAACAGATGCGTAAACTGCCGATAGGCATACAGACTTTTGATAAACTTCGTGAAGGGAATTTTCTTTATGTAGATAAGACGGCTATGATTTATCAAATAGCATCTACTTCTACTCCTTATTTCTTGAGCCGTCCCCGTCGTTTTGGCAAGAGCCTGCTTCTTTCTACCTTTGAAGCCTACTTTCAGGGACGCAAGGATTTGTTTCAAGGTTTGGCCATCGAACAGCTGGAAAAGGAATGGGAAGAATACCCGGTTTTGCACTTGGATTTGAATGCCCGGAAATATGAAACTGCTGCTGACCTGACGGCTATGCTTAATCAATATCTGGAGAAATGGGAGCTGCTCTATGGTCAGGAGAAGAAAGACCGTAGTCCGGAGGAGCGTTTTGCTTACGTGATAGAGCGGGCATGCACGCTGACGGGAAAGCAGGTTGTTGTGCTGATTGATGAGTATGACAAGCCATTGCTTCAAGCGGTCTTGGATGAGAACTTGCTGGATGAGTATCGGAAAATATTGAAAGCGTTCTACGGTGTCTTGAAGAGCGCTGACCGTTATCTTCGTTTTGTTTTCCTGACCGGAGTGACCAAGTTTGCGCAAGTAAGTGTATTCAGTGACTTGAACCAGCTGAATGATATCAGCATGAAGTCTCCTTACGCTGCTTTGTGTGGTATTACCAAAGAGGAGTTGGTGAAAACCTTTCTGCCGGAACTTGAGAGACTGGCTAAACGAAGAGGGATATCTTTACAAGAAGTGATTGATTTGATGGAACGTCAATATGATGGTTACCATTTTCATCCGGAAGGTGTAGGAATGTTCAATCCGTTCAGTGTATTGAATGCTTTTGATGCAGAAGAGATGGGGTACTATTGGTTTCAGACCGGCACACCTACTTACTTGGTTGACTTGCTGAAGCAGAGTGATTACGATATACGTCTATTGATAGATGGAGTGGAAGTGCTGGCTTCCGCTTTCTCCGAATATCGTGCGGAAACAAATAATCCTCTTCCGATGATTTATCAAAGTGGTTATTTGACCATAAAAGGGTATGATGATGATGTGAAGCTATACACTTTAGGCTTTCCAAATGATGAGGTTCGTTACGGCTTTCTGAATTTTTTGGTACCCTATTATACCAATGTATCCAATGATGAGACTGGTTTCCACATCGCTAAATTCATGCGTGAATTGAAGAGTGGGGATGTGGAGGCGTTTATGGAGCGTCTTAAGATATTCTTCTCCGGTATTCCGTACGAGTTGAGTGATGATACGGAACGTCATTATCAGGTTATTTTTCATGTAGTGTTTACTTTGCTGGGACAGTTCATCCGGTCCGAGGTTCGCAGCAGCCGTGGCCGTGCGGACGCAGTAGTTCATACCCCTACCGCTATTTATGTTTTTGAGTTCAAACTGGACGGTACAGCCGACGCAGCTCTGAAGCAAATAGATGAGAAAGGTTATCTGATTCCTTATACATTGGATGGCAGGAAATTAGTGAAAGTAGGTGTGAACTTCAGTAAAGAAACACGGAATATTGATGAATATATTGTCGTGGAGGAATAGGAACGAACAATCATATATACGGAAAAGGCGATGGAGAATCAAATCTTCATCGCCTTTTCCATATTATAGTATTTCATTTTATTTCTTCATCCTCAGCACCCGTATTCCCGTCCACTTATTATTGTCTTTCAGCATTTGGGACAAGGGGACTTTGGAGACGACCACTTTCTTGTCGGTAGAGGAAGCGTGTACCAGCAGGAGTTTGTTATCCGCATAGAAAGCGATTCCCATGTGGGCTACATCCAGCCCCGGAGTGTTGGTGGTGATGGCTATGATATCGCCGTCTTTAATCCACGGGAGACCATCGGCGGGAAGTTTGGCTTTGGGAAGATAGTGAATTTCCTTGCCGGACAAGGATTGTTCAATCTTCTTCATTTTGGCTATGTTCTCCGGAGAATTTGCCAGCTGCTTGTAGAGTTGGGGGTGGGAAGACATGTAGGAGATGGACAACCGTTCGGTGTCGGGACTCATGGCGCCCGTTACATCTTGAAGGAAGCCGTTGCGTACGCCATTGTTTATCCAGTCGGCAATATAATGCAGGCGGGAAGTGTACCCG
>OHSI01001771.1_pt1 | contig 10420 bp, 8 predicted proteins | sample 1578641 | NCBI WGS metagenome assembly OHSI01 (sample SAMEA3879535, study PRJEB24766) | human gut metagenome | biome: human-associated habitat; feature: feces | place: USA | collected 1985/1987 | reverse complement strand
CGGTAATTTCGTGTGGAACCAGGACGAAGTGCCGCAAAACTCGCGCTATGCTAAGAGATTCTGCTACAGTAGTAAGCTTATCGCTCAAACAGTTGCGACACTTCTATGGTTCCAGACACTCATTCCCTAAAATTTTTATGTTTTCACTGCGATATATTAATTGCTTGTTTAACCTTTCTTGCCTGCCCCTCGGGGAAGGTGCCGAACGTAGTGAGGCGGAAGGGGGAAACGCAAGCTATGTATTTAAAATTTATGAGGGAGAAATATTATGCCAAAATATAAAGCTTTAGAAATGCAGGCGGAAGCCAAGTTTGCTGTGCTGCAGCAGGAGCTGCGGCGCTTGGGCAGTGTGCTGGTTGCGTTCAGCGGTGGCGTTGATTCGACGTTTTTGCTGCAGGCGGCTCATTTGACTTTGGGTGATAAGGCGCTTGCGGTGACGGCGCGTTCCGGCGTTGTGCCGCAGCGTGATATAGCAGAGGCAGAGGAGTTCTGTCGGAAGCAGGGAATCCGTCATCTTTACTTTGATTTTGATGAGCTGCAGGTGCCGGGGTTTGCCGAAAATCCGCCGGACCGCTGCTATATTTGCAAAAAAACGCTGTTCAGTAATTTCTTGCGCATTGCACAGGAAAACGGTGCTGTGCTTTGCGAAGGCTCGAATATGGATGATTTGGGCGATTACCGCCCCGGTCTGAGGGCTTTGGCGGAGCTGAAGGTGCAGAGCCCACTGCGCACTGCAGAGCTGACGAAGGAGGAAATCCGCCTGCTGTCGCATAAGCTGCAGCTGCCGACTTGGGATAAGCCGTCATTTGCTTGTCTTGCTTCGCGCTTTGTTTACGGTGAGCGTATTACAGCGGAAAAGCTGGCGGCGGTGGATAAGGCGGAGCAGCTTTTATGGGAGCTTGGCTTTAAGCAGTTCCGTGTGCGGGTGCATGGCAGCTTGGCGCGTGTTGAGCTGCTGCCAGAACAGCTGGAGCTGGCAGTGGCGGAGCCGATGCGCAGTACGATTTACAAAGGATTGAAGGTTGCAGGCTTTGCTTATGTGGCGCTTGATTTGCAGGGATACCGCACTGGCAGCATGAATGAAACTTTAAAGCAGGATTAATTTGTACTTATAGCGAATTTTAGCATTAGCCTGCTACAAGTATGCAGGCTTCAAATTAGGAGGAAGATTATGAAAAGCTTATATTTGGAATGTAATGCCGGTATCAGCGGCGATATGCTGGTAGCAGCACTTTTGGACCTGGGCGCGGACAAAGAGGCACTGGATAAGGCTCTGCAGAGTATTCCTGCGAAGGGCTTTGAGTATAAAATCAGCAGAGTGTCTAAAGCAGGCGTTGACTGCTGCGATTTTGATGTTATTCTGGACGAGGAGCATGCTAACCATGACCACGATATGGCCTTTTTGCATGGCAACAGCGATGCTGTAGTGCATAGCCATGAGCATGAGCACGAACATCATCATGACCACGACCATGAACATGAGCACAGCCATGTGCCGCATGAGCATCATCATCACCATGAGCACCGCGGTCTGCAGGAGGTTATTGCGATTATTGATGCTACGGATATGAGTGCTGCAGCCAAGGAATTGGCGCTGAAGATTTTTGATATTATTGCGGATGCTGAGGCAAAGGCGCATGCTGTGGAGAAGAATGCAGTGCATTTCCATGAGGTTGGCGCGATTGATTCCATCGTTGATATTGTGGCGATTGCTGTGTGTGCCGACAGTCTTGGTGTTGAAAACGTAATTGTGCCGGAGCTGTGCGAGGGCCGCGGTACTGTCCGCTGTCAGCATGGCGTGCTGCCGGTGCCTGTTCCTGCAACAGCTAATATTATGCAGCGCTTTGGCTTTAATGTACGCTTGCTGCCGGTGCAGGGCGAGTTTGTTACACCGACCGGTGCTGCTGCCGCTGCTGCGCTGATGACTACGGACGAGTTGCCGCAAAGCTTTAAGATTCTGGGCATCGGTTTGGGCGCAGGCAAGCGTCAGTATGAGCGCCCCAGCATTTTGCGTGCGCTGATGATTGAGGATAACGCGCAAAAAAAAAACTCTGTAAATAGCAATGCTTTGCAGACAGATTGCATCTGCCAGCTGCAGTCTGATATTGATGACTGCAGCGGTGAGCTTTTGGGTTACACGCTGGAGCGCCTGCTGGCGGCAGGAGCGCTGGATGCTCATTATCAGCCGGTGTTTATGAAGAAGAGCCGTCCGGCTTGGGAGCTTACTGTTATCTGCCGCGAGGAGGACAGAGCGAAGCTGGAAGCGCTGATTTTTGCGGAAACGACAACCATCGGCATCCGTCGTGCGCGCATGGAACGCACTGTGCTGCCGCGTTGCAGGGATGTGGTGCACACTGCTTACGGTGATGTGGCGGTGAAGCGCTGCCTGCTGGACAGAGGCGAACGCTGTTATGTTGAATATGACAGCGCTGCCAAACTGGCGCAGGAGCAGGGAGTACCGCTGCAGGATATCTATCTGGCGGCACAGCTGGCGCAAAAAAACATAAATTAGCCACAAAAGTGTGGTATAATATCTCCATAATACGTCAGAGAATGGAGAAAAAATGACTAATGTTTTCGATTTGATAGAAGAATTTTATACACAGGATGAAGAATGGAATTCTGTACTGCAGCAAAGCTGTGCTGAAGATTTCCTGCGCTATAAAACATGGCAGGGAGCCAAGGATGGCGAGCTGGTCAAGATTTGGGATTATATTACGATTCTTTGTATTTACCTTGGCAATTCCGAGAACTTTCTCGGTGATATGTCGCGTGAGGATTTTATTGACTGCGTAGGCTGGTGCTGCCGCAATGTTTCCGGCTTCCCGGCAACGGAAAGCAATATCGCACATTTTTTGGATGTTATGCAGGAGTTTTATGCATATATGAAAAAGAAACGCATTATTACCCGTGATAACGCGCCTGCCGAAGCCAAAGCAAAGCTGCTGGTTGACGGAAAACTGCAGATTGTCGGCAATGATGGCAGCTTTTTGCCTGGGCATGACCGTTACAATCTGTATTCTACGCCGGATTTGCCGACGAAGGTGTACTTGAACATCGGCGAGAGAATGCAGAATTTGCTGGATGATGTGCAAAGCTACTATACGCAGAAGCAGTTCCGTCGCGATTTGGAACGGGCCGATTTTCTCTTCGGCGGTATTTTCCAGAACGGTACTGTTCAGGAAAAGCCGGGCACGGAGGAATATTCACAGACCTTCTGGGATTATTTTCTTTTTGACTATCGCTTGCTTGAAGATGACAAAACGCCTCTGCAGCATTACCGTGATGTAATCTGCCGTAATGCTTCCGAGATGGATACCTCCGTTGATATTTTGAATGAGCTGATTAAGGCAAAGCTGGTTCTCTTTGATGTGCAAAGACGCACGGAGGAGGGAATGTATGTCTGCAGAAATATTTTCACTAATGAAAAATATACGCTGATGCTGCCGGTAGATGATAATATTGACACAGAAGGCTATATTTTCATGGGCCATATTTTTTATGAAAATACTATGGTGATGAACTTCCTGCGCGGACTGGTGATGTCGCAGACCTCGCGTAAGCGCTTTTTCGAGGTTGTCAGTGCGGCGAAAGACTGGTTTGCCGTGCGCCAAAGCGGCGAGATGAGCTGGGAGGAGTTCATCAACCGTAATCCGATGTTCGTACGCCATGTTTCTGTTTTGTATGCAATCTATGTGCGTATGGAGGGCTTTAATTTCAGTACGCAGATAAGTGATTATCAGCCTGCGGCGCTGCTTGAGGACAAGACCTCGGCAATGCTGGAATCTCTTAGAGGAACAGGCCTTTTTTCTGCCTATGATATACAGCTGATGCGTACCATGTGGAGCGATTTTATGCTTCGTGGCAATGCTTTGCCTGATAATACAGACGCTGATTTTGAGCATTGGACGGCAGCGGTTATGTACTGCTTTGTTAAGCTGAATGATGTTTATACCTTTACGGAAAAGCAGGTTTTTGCTATGTGCCGTGCTACCGACCATGCAAAGCTGAAGCAGATGATAGATATGCTAAATGAAACCTTGCAGCTGGAGGCACACGACCCGCGTTACGTTAATGAAGAGGGTTTGCTGCTGATGCTGCTGCAGTGAGAGGAGGCACCAGAATATGAAGTGTGATTTTTGCGGCCACGAGGTTGCTCCCGGCACAGTGGAATGTCCGTACTGCCATTATCAGTTCAAGATTGATGCGCAGGTGCTCAGTCCGGAGGAGCGCGATACCTTTGATGGCGTGACGATAGACGAGAGCGCAGGCACAGAGGAAAACAAAAGTGCCAGGGAAGGCGCTGTATATGACAGCGGTGCTGATGCTTACAATGAAAGACAGCAGCAGGTGCCGCCGAATATCAAGGTACATACCTTTGGCTGCGGCAGCGGCATTCTGATTACTTTTCTGATTTTGTGCGGCATTGTGGCAGTTATCTTCTTTTTGCTGCCGACGTTTATTGTCTTTGCCGCTGTCGGCGCAATAGTTTTGTTTATTATGCGTCTTTTTATGGGCTTTTAATGGCCTAAAAATGTATTTCTGACGGCCGGCAGTGTTGCCTTGGGCAGAGCTGCCGGCTGTTTTCGTCTGTTGTAGAATTTTTTTCAAAAAAATTTTAAAAAGCCGTAAAAATATAGAGGATTTTTCTGATTGACGGCGAATAATATGCAGGTACACAATGTGTGAAAAGAATAGGAGGCATAAGATATGCATAGTTACAGCATGGATCTTGGCGGCAGAACTCTTACTATTGAAGCCGGCAAGATTGCAAAACAAGCTAATGGCGCTGTATTAGTTCGTTATGGCGATACCGCCGTAGTAGTTGCCGTTACCGGCACCAAGACCCCGCGTGAGGGTGTAGACTTCTTCCCTTTGACTGTTGATTTTGAAGAAAAAATGTACGCCGTAGGTAAAATCCCCGGTGGCTTTATTAAACGCGAAGGCCGTCCGTCTGAGCAGGCTATCCTGACCAGCCGTCTGATTGACCGTCCGATTCGCCCGATGTTCCCGGAAGGCTACCACAACGATGTACAAATTGTTGCTACCGCTGTTTCCGTTGATCCCGACAATGCTCCGGATATGCCCGCTATGATCGGTGCATCCTGCGCTTTGTCTATTTCCGATATTCCGTTCGAAGGTCCTATCGCCGGTGTGCGCGTAGGCCTGATTGATGGTGAATTCATCATCAACCCGACTGTTGAACAGGCTAAAATCAGCCAACTGAACTTGGCTGTTGCCGGCACCAAAGACGCTATCCTGATGGTAGAAGCAGGTGCTAACGAAGTTTCCGAAGAAACCATGCTGGATGCTATCTGGTTCGGTCATGGCGTAATCAAACAACTCGTTGAGTTCCAGGAGAAAATCGTTGCTGAAATCGGCAAAGAGAAAATGGAAGTTCCGTTCTACGCTCCGCCTGAAGAAATGGCTGCGGAAATCGAAGAATACGGTGCTCAAAAACTCAAAGATGCTCTGATGGATGCTAACAAGCTGGAGCGCGAAGAAAACGTTGCTAAGGTTAAAGCTGAAATCGCTGAAGTATTCCTGGAGAAATATCCTGATAATGCTAAAGACGTTGCTTACATCACCCAAAAGTTGGTTAAGAAAATCGTTCGCCGCACTATCTCTGTAGATAAGATTCGTCCTGACGGCCGTCAATTAGACGAAGTACGTCCGGTAAGCTGCGAGGTTGGCCTGCTGGCTCGTCCGCATGGCAGCTCTCTGTTCACCCGTGGTCAGACTCAGATTTTGAACGTTCTGGCTCTGGCTCCGCTGCGTGAAGCACAGATTCTTGATGGTCTTGGCGCTGAGGAAACCAAGCGTTATATCCATCACTACAACTTCCCGCCGTACAGCGTAGGCGAAACCAAACCGTTGCGTAGCCCCGGCCGTCGTGAAATCGGTCATGGTGCTCTGGCTGAGCGTGCTTTGCGTCCGGTTATTCCTTCCGAAGAGGAGTTCCCGTATGCAATCCGTCTGGTATCCGAGGTTCTGGAATCCAACGGTTCCTCCTCCATGGGCTCTGTTTGCGCAAGCACTCTGTCCCTGATGGATGCAGGCGTTCCTATTAAGGCTCCTGTTGCCGGCGTTGCTATGGGCCTTGTTAAGGATGGCGAATACTTCACTATTCTGACTGATATCCAAGGTCTGGAGGATGCTCTGGGCGATATGGACTTCAAGGTTGCAGGTACCGAAAAGGGTATTACTGCTATCCAGATGGATATTAAGATTGACGGTATCAACAAGGATATCTTCACTCAGGCTTTGGCACAGGCTAAACGTGGCCGTGAGTTCATCATGGGCAAAATGATGGAATGCATCAGCGAACCGCGCAAAGAGCTGTCCAAGTATGCTCCGAAGATTACTACTATCCATGTAGATCCTGATAAGATTGCTAAGGTTATCGGACCTGGCGGCAAGATGATTAAGAAGATCGTTGACGAAACCGGCGCTAAGATTGATATCGATGATACCGGTCGCGTATTTATCGCTGCTGTTAACACCGAGGCTGCTAATAAAGCTATCGAGATGATCGAGGGCATTACTGCCGAAGCTGAGGTTGGCAAGGTTTATACCGGTAAAGTTACCCGTCTGATGAACTTTGGTGCTTTCGTTGAGATTCTGCCGGGCAAGGAAGGTTTGGTACATATTTCCCAACTGTCTACCGAGCATGTAGATAAGGTTGAGGATGTTGTAAGTGTTGGCGATGAAATTGTTGTTAAGGTTACCGAAATCGACAACAAGGGCCGCATTAACCTGTCCCGCAAGGCTGTTCTGATGAAGAGCGTACAAAAATAATTTGTGAATTTAAAAGAGCTGTCGCATTTGTGACAGCTCTTTTTTGTAGATTGGAGGAGTGAGTTACTAATGAAAACACGTGGTTTTGAAAAGGTTGCCAGGTATATGGATGTTGAGTTCCCGATGCCGGAGCGCAAGACACAGTTCAGCGCCGGTTATGACATCAGCGCTGCCGAAGAGGTTGTACTGGAGCCGGGTAAGCTGGTGCTGGTGCCTACAGGTGTGAAGGCTTATATGCAGACAGGCGAGTTCTTGGGCCTGCATATCCGCAGCAGCATGGCGGTAAAGAAGCATCTGATGCTGGTGAATAATGTCGGTATTATTGATGCCGATTATTATAATAATGCTGATAACGAAGGTCACATTATGGTGGCTTTGATGAACATGGGCACCGAGGCTGTTACTATTCCTCAGGGCGAGCGCATTGCCCAAGGTATTTTTTACAATTACCTGACGGTGGATGATGATGATAAGGTAGCAAAAGCAGTCCGTGGCGGCGGCTTCGGCAGCACAGGCAAATAATAATATCATACGATTACCTTCACTTGGAGATTCTGTTAAAAGTGTAAATAGTTTACAATTTTAACGAAAAAGTGTAGACAATATAGGGAAATATGATATAATTAGTTTAGATAATTTTGGAAAAATGGAGGTTTTCTCGATGCAGAAAATTGATCAGGCATGTGTAAACACCCTTCGCTTTTTGGCAGCAGACCAGGTAGAAAAGGCTAAATCCGGCCATCCTGGCTTCCCTCTGGGTACCGCTCCTTTGATGTACACTATTTGGGACCGCTTTATGAATTATAATCCGGCTGATCCGCAATGGTTCAACCGCGACCGTTTTATCCTTTCTCCGGGTCACGGCAGCGCTTTGCTTTATGCTATGCTGCATCTGGCAGGCTATGACCTGTCCCTGGATGAGCTGAAAAACTTCCGTCAATGGGGCAGCAAGACTCCGGGCCATCCGGAATTCGGCCTGACTCCTGGCGTTGACGTTTCTACCGGTCCTCTGGGCCACGGCTTTGCTATGGGCGTTGGCTTTGCTATTGCCGAAGCTATGCTGGGCGCAAAGTACAACAAACCTGATTTCCCGGTTGTTGATCACTATACCTTTGGTCTGACCTCTGACGGCGACCTGATGGAGGGCGTTTCCTGCGAGGCTGCTTCTCTGGCAGGTACCCTTGGCTTGGGCAAACTGATTTACTTATATGATGATAACAAGATTACTATCGAAGGCAGCACCGATATTGCCTTCACTGAGGATGTTGAAGCCCGCTTCAAGGCTTATGGCTGGCAGGTTCTGCGCGTAGAAAGCAGCGAGGATGTTGACGCTATGCAGGCAGCTATCGAAGAAGCTAAGGCTGATACTATGCATCCTTCTCTGATTATTGTACGTACTCACATCGGCTTCGGCAGCCCGAAACAGGACAGCCCGTCCTGCCATGGCGAGCCGCTGGGTGGTGAAGCATTGGCAGCTACCAAAGAAAAATCCGGCTGGCCACAGGAAATGTTCTATGTACCTGCTGAGGTTAAAGAACATTTTGCTGCTAAGCTGGATGGCTGCGCTGCAAATGAAGCTGCCTGGAATGCTTTGATGGATGACTATAAGATGGTATATCCTGAGCTGGCTAAAGAACTGGAAGACCGCATTGCCGGCAACTCCATGGTTAACCTGACTGCTTTGGAAGCAATCTTCAAGGATACCGTTAAGAATGCTACCCGCGAAGCAAGCGGCGATATTATCCAAGTTCTGGCTGCACAGCTGCCTGAGCTGGTTGGCGGCAGTGCTGACCTTGGCCCGTCCAACAAAACTATCATGAAAACCGGCGGTTACTTCTCCAAGCTGGACAGAACCGGCCGTAACATTCACTTTGGCGTTCGTGAACACGCTATGGGTACCGTTTTGAACGGCATTTCCCTGCATGGTGGCTTCATTCCCTTCGGCGGCACCTTCCTGGTATTCGCTGACTTCCTGCGTCCTACCATCCGTATGGCAGCACTCATGGGCATTCAGTCTGTATTCGTACTGACTCATGACAGCATTGCACTGGGCGAAGACGGTCCTACTCATCAGCCGATTGAAACCACTATGGCTCTGCGTCTGATTCCGAACGTAAGCGTTATCCGTCCGGCTGACGCTCTGGAAACTGCTACCGCATGGCAACAGGCTTGCCTGAACAAACATAAACCTACCTGCCTGCTGCTGAGCCGTCAAAAGCTGACTGTACTGCATGACTATGCAGCAACCATCCATGAAAACGCTCATAAGGGCGCTTATGTACTGAGTCCGGCTAAGAACGAGGCTAAGGCTGTTCTGATCGGTACCGGCAGTGAAGTACATCTGGCACTGGCTGCACAAGCTAAGCTGGCAGAAGAGGGCATTGACGTTAGCGTTGTATCTATGCCTTGCTGGGATGCTTTTGATGCTCAAAGCGATGAGTACAAGGAAAGTGTTCTGCCTGCAGGCGTAACCAAGTTTGCTGTTGAAGCAGGCGTTCCTTACGGTTGGAGCCGTTACACCGGCACTGAAAAGAATGTTCTGGGCATTACCACCTTCGGCGCTTCCGCACCCGGCGATGTAATGATGGAAAAATACGGCTTTACTGTTGAAAACCTGGTTGCAAAGGTTAAAGCAGCGCTGTAAGCTTAATTTGAAATTGTTCTTAAAGACCACTCTGCGGAGTGGTCTTTTGCGTTGCATATGATATGTGAAGTATTGCGTTCCCTTGTATTGCTCATGTACTGTAAGCGAAAAGCGGAATCAATCATATGTAGCCTAAGCACTTATTTTTTATACATTTTATGCATACGGATTGTATAAAATGTGTTATAATAAGAAGATAATAATGTATAACTGTCTTCATTACGCTGTCGCGCTTCTGCCGGCACGTAAGCGAGCAGGAGGTGCCGGATATGGAAGAAAAAAATATAAAGGACACTATCAGGGCCAAGGCTGCAGAAGCCGCTGAAGCTGCTGCCGAAGCAGCGGAAACACAGGACAAGGAAGAATATGGTGATATACGCATTGCCGACGAGGTTATCTGTATCGTTGCCAGCCTAGCGGCGCAGGAGGTGCCGGGAGTTGTCGGCATGATCGGTGGTCTGACAGATGGCATTAACCGCTTCTTGGGCAAGGAGAACGCTTCTAAGGGCGTACATTTGCATTTTGAAGGCAAGATGGTAAATGCCAGTGTGTATATTGTTATTGAATACGGCTGCTGCATTCCGGAGATTGCTTTGGAGGTACAGGAAAAGGTTAAAGATGCTATTGAGGCTATGACAGGTTACGAGGTGCAGTTTGTCGATGTCAATGTCGAAGGCGTGGCCAAGAGGCGTGAAAGCGAGCTGGAAAAGGAAAGCTCATCTGATGTAGATATGGCGGAAATTTTGCAGGCGCAGGCTAAGCGTGCGGAAGCAACGGAAGCTAATTCCTTTGAGCAGCAGCTGGTTAATCTGCATGATAACCATGATTTTGAGCTGCCGCCGGAGGAAGACATGGATGAAAAGCATAGGAAGTTTTTAGAGGAGGATTAACTGTTATGGGTATTGCGGATAGAATTATCCTGACGCTGTATACGATATTAATGACGGTAGCTTCAGTGCTGACGCTGCTGTGCAGTCT
>OHSI01001769.1_pt1 | contig 10430 bp, 7 predicted proteins | sample 1578641 | NCBI WGS metagenome assembly OHSI01 (sample SAMEA3879535, study PRJEB24766) | human gut metagenome | biome: human-associated habitat; feature: feces | place: USA | collected 1985/1987 | reverse complement strand
TATTGAGCACAACATTTCTCCGCTGCAAAACGATAAAACGCTGCAGCGTTTCACACTTTTTTTACTTTAATTATCGATGACACCTTTTACTAATTACAGGTAAAGTATTACAATATAAGATGAGTATTTATCAGCTTAGATTCAGATTATAAAAAAAGAATATGAACATGCTTCGGATATCGCCCTGAGCTTCATATTCCAGGAGGTTACTATGCAGATAGGATTGGATATTGGCAGTACCACAATTAAAATCGCCGTACTGGACGATGCAGGCAATCTGCTATTCCATAAATACGAAAGACATTACAGCCAGATTGCCGAGAAAATTCTAGCCCTACATAAAGAATTGATGACGAAATTCCCTACACTGCATAGCGCACGTCTGGCCATCAGCGGCAGCGGCGGTATCGGTGTAGCGGACAGTTGCGGCCTGCAATTCGTGCAGGAGGTTTTTGCGGAAAAAATCTGCGCCGAAAAGCTCAATCCCGGAACCGACGCTGTTATCGAATTAGGTGGCGAGGATGCCAAAATCCTCTTCTTAGGCCGCCATTTTGACGCACGTATGAACGACAGCTGCGCCGGAGGCACCGGTGCCTTTATCGACCAGATGGCTTCCCTGCTGAATGTAGAAACACCCCAAATGAACGAGCTGGCACAGCAGGCACAGAACACCTACACCATCGCCAGCCGCTGCGGTGTTTTCGCCAAAAGCGATATCCAGCCGCTGCTCAACCAGGGTGCGGAAAAAAGCGACTTGGCAGCCAGCATCTTCCACGCTGTAGCAAGCCAGGCCATTACCGGTCTTGCCAAAGGCCGTCCCATCAGCGGTAATGTGCTCTATCTTGGCGGACCGCTCACCTTTATGAGCTGTCTTCGCGATGCCTTTGACAGTGTTCTGAATATCAAAGGTGTCTGCCCGGAAAACAGCCTGCTTTATGTAGCAATGGGTGCAGCCTTCTGTGCCGAGCACGAGGTGGACCTTACCACGCTGCCAGAAAAGCTACAGGCAGCAGCAGCACAGCACAGCTTTGAACATCTGCCGCCGCTGTTTAAAAACGAAGGCGAATATACTGTTTTTAAGAAGCGTCACTCTAAGGAAAGTGTCGCTATAGGCACCCCTGCGGAGGCCAGCGAAGCCTTTATCGGTATTGATTCCGGCAGCACGACCATTAAAATCGCTGTTATGAGTCCAGACGGCAAATTGCTTGACTCCTTCTACCAAAGCAATAAGGGTAATCCTGTTGTTGCCGTCCGCAATTATCTTACCGATTTCTATACAAAATATCCGAATTGCCACCTGTTGGCAGGTGCAGTCACCGGCTACGGCGAGGATTTAATCCGCCACGGCTTCGGCGTTGACTATGGTATCGTAGAAACCATGGCACATTTTTATGCTGCCCAATATTTGGAGCCTGAGGTAGATTTCATTCTGGACATCGGCGGTCAGGATATGAAGTGCCTGAAAATCCATAACGGTGCCATCGATAATATCTTTTTGAACGAAGCCTGCTCCAGCGGCTGCGGCAGCTTTTTGCAGACCTTTGCCGAAATTCTGGGCTACACAGCCGAGCAGTTCGCACAAATCGGTCTTAAAGCAGATATGCCGGTAGATTTAGGCAGCCGCTGCACCGTGTTTATGAACAGCAGCGTTAAGCAGGCACAGAAGGACGGTGCCTCCGTTGCCAACATCAGCGCCGGCCTGTCCATCAGTATTGTCAAAAACGCTTTATATAAGGTTATCCGTCCGGCCAGCAAGGAGGCCATCGGCAAGCACATCGTCGTTCAGGGAGGCACCTTCCTCAACGACTGCGTACTGCGCGCCTTTGAGCAGGAAATGGATTTGAACGTTATCCGTCCCAACATTGCCGGCCTTATGGGAGCCTACGGCGCCGCCCTGTATGCGCAGCGCCGCTACAAGGACGCACCGCATCAGACAACGCTGCTCAACCTGCAGCAGCTGGGTGAATTCGTCCACACCGTCAAGGGTATGACCTGCGGCCTGTGCAATAACCATTGCCACCTCACCGTCAACACCTTTGCCGGCGGCAAACGCTTTATCAGCGGCAATCGCTGCGAGCGTCCCATCACCCACATGGCACCCAAGGATGAGCTGAACCTGTACCGTCAAAAGCTGCAGCTGCTCAAGGAATTGCCTGTTAACGAAACGCCTAAACGCGGCATTATGGGTATACCTATGGGCCTGAATATGTATGAGCTGCTCCCCTTCTGGAATGCCTTACTCTCCAGCCTGGGCTTCAAGGTTGTACACAGTCCGATTGAAGACAAAAACATTTACCGTCTTGGTCAGGGAACCATCCCCAGCGACACCGTCTGCTATCCGGCTAAGCTGATGCACGGTCATATCAAATGGCTGCTGCAGCAGGGAATCACCAATATCTTCTATCCCTGCATGACCTACAATATAGATGAACAGAGCACGGAAAACTGCTATAACTGCCCTGTTGTAGCCTATTATCCCGAAGTGCTGCACGCTAACATCCGTGATTTGAATAAGCCCGAGATACATTTCTTCTATGATTATCTTGGCCTGCTCCATAAAAAGAAGCTGGTCAAAAAGCTGCAGGAAATGTTTGCCAAGGTTTATCCGGATATCACCAAGGAGGAAATCCGCAAGGCTGTTGATGCTGCCTTCACTGCCTTTTATGACTATGAAGCACAGGTAAAGGCTAAAGGGCAACAAATCATCAGCAAGGCACGCGAAGAGCATAAGCCTATCGTTGTACTGGCAGGCCGTCCCTATCACATCGACCCCAAGGTCAACCACAGTATCGACCGCCTGATTACTAACATGGGTGCTGCCCTCGTCAGCGAGGATGCCGTAAGCAGTCATATTAAGACCAAGGAACTCAACCGCGACCTGCAGGTGCTCAACCAGTGGACCTATCACGGCCGCCTGTATGCGGCAGCCGAATATGTTGCCCAAAATCCTGATATGCATCTGATTCAGCTTGTAAGCTTCGGCTGCGGCTGCGATGCGATTACGGCCGATGAATGCCGCCGCCTCCTCGAAGAACGCGGACGCATCTATACACAAATAAAAATAGACGATATCGACAACCTTGGTGCTGCCAAAATCCGCATCCGCAGTCTGTTCTCCGCAGCCCAGCTTTTCGATATAGATAATAATTAAAGGAGATTTGCATATGCTACCAGCAGCTAACGTTAAGTTTACCCCCTTCACGGAGGATATGAAAAAAACGCATACTATACTTATACCCGGCATGCTGCCTATGCATTTTTCACTGCTGCAGGCAGCACTCGTAAGCTGTGGCTACAAAGCCGAGGTTCTGCACAACACCGGTCGCGAGGTAATCGAAACCGGTCTGAAATACGTCAATAATGATATCTGCTATCCGGCGCTGCTGGTTATCGGCCAGCTGATAAACGCTTTGGAAAGCGGCAAATATGATTTGGAGCACACTGCGCTGATTATCACCCAAACCGGTGGCGGCTGCCGTGCCTCCAACTATATCTATCTGCTGCGCAAGGCTTTGGAAAAAGCCGGCCTTACGCACATCCCTGTCATCAGCCTCAACGTCAACGGTCTGGAGCAGCAGCCCGGCTTCCATCTGGACGCATCTATGGTGCATAAGTTCTTGGCTGCCGTTGTTTACGGCGATACCCTGATGTACCTAACGAATAAAACACGTCCCTACGAAGTTGTACACGGCGCTGCCGACAGACTGGCGCAAAAATGGCTGGCACGCTTAAGCGAAGCCTTCAAGAGTGGCAAGGCGCAGGCTTTAGGTACCATCAAGCAGCTTACTAAGGCTATTGCGCACGAATTTGCGGATTTGCCTATCACCAATAAGGAAAAAATCAAGGTTGGCATTGTCGGTGAAATCTACATCAAATATGCCGCTTTGGGCAACAACAATCTGGAAGCCTTCCTGCAGCGTCAGAACTGCGAATATATGCTGCCCGGTCTGATGAATTTCATCATGTACTGTGTTGATACTTATCTTACGGACTATAAGCTCTACGGCGGCAGCCTGCTTAAATACAGTGTCAACAAGGGCGCTATGTGGTATTTAAAATATATGGAAGGCATACTGCATCAGGCTCTCAGTATCGCTCCCTTCAGCGCCCCCGCCACCTATGAGGAAACCAAGGCTATGGCCAAGGGCGTTATCGGCTACGGCAACAATATGGGCGAAGGCTGGCTGCTGACTGCCGAAATGTTGGAGCTGGTGCACAGCGGCTACACCAATATCATCTGCGCTCAGCCCTTCGGCTGCCTGCCTAATCATATCGCCGGCCGTGGTATGATTAATAAAATTAAGGAAATTGCTGAAGAGGCTAATATTTTAGCACTAGACTACGATGCCAGCGCTGCCCGCGTTAATCAGGAAAACCGCATTAAGCTGATGCTGGCGACAGCGAAGTAAAAAAGAATAAAAACGCTAAAGTTACGAGTTACCTGCTGCATTTTACGGTTTACAGTATATTCTTGTCCCGGCAGGCGATTTTCTTTATGAAATATCTTAACTTTTTGTTTTTTATTTTTGCTTAAAATATTGTATTATTTTTCATAAGTATAGCAGGATTTATATAGCTTCATCTAGAATTATAAAAATATATTTTATTTTGAGATTTACAATTTGAGGCAGACGTGTTATACTTAAATCAATCCTTATACCATACCAAGGATTATCGGGTTACTATGATAAGGTAACACACCGAAAAGCTCTAACGCCCTGCCATCCGGCAGGGCGTTATCTTTTTACACGCCCAAATAAGAAAGGATGTTGAGAATGAAATATGCAATAGGCCTCGATATCGGAATTGCATCTGTCGGCTATGCCGTTCTAGCGTTAGATCACGAAGAAAATCCTTGGGGAATTATCCGCCTTGGTTCGCGTATCTTTGATGTAGCAGAAAATCCCAAGGACGGTGCCTCCTTAGCCTTGCCACGTCGTGAAGCCCGCAGCGTCCGCAGACGCCTGCGCAGACATCATCATCGTTTGGAGCGTATAAAAAATCTTTTGATTAACACCGAGCTTATAACAAAAGATGAGCTTTTGCATTTATATGATGGTAATCTTTCTGATGTATACGAATTACGTGTAAAGGCCCTTGATTATTCTGTAACTAATGCAGAGCTTACACGAATTTTATTACATCTCGCACAAAGACGTGGTTTTAAATCCAACAGAAAATCTGATGCCAACGACAAGGAAGCAGGCCAGCTTTTGGAAGCAGTTTCCGCAAACACAAAACGCATGCAGGAAAACCATTATCGTACTGTAGGCGAAATGTTTTATAAAGATGATTTGTTCTCAAAATATAAACGCAATAAAGGAGGCACCTACCTTACTACAGTGCATAGAGATATGATTGCTGCCGAAGCCAGAACTATTCTTGAAAAGCAATTTGCTCTAGGCAACGATATCTGTACTCAAGATTTTATAGACAAATATTTATCTATTCTCTTAAGCCAAAGGCAATTTGATGAAGGTCCCGGCGAACCAAGTCCCTATGCAGGCAACCAGATAGCCAATATGATCGGCAAATGTACCTTTGACCCGAATGAATATAGAGCAGCCAAAGCAAGCTATTCTTTTGAACGCTTCAACTTGCTGCAAAAAGTTAATCATTTACGCCTATTACTTGAAGGAAAATCCATTGCTCTTGATAACGAACAGCGCAAAAAAATAATAGCATTAGCGCACGACAAGGCAGATTTAAGATATTCTCATATCCGCAAAGCTTTAGGCTTAGATGAAAAGGTATTGTTCAATACCATAACATACAATGATGATGTAAGCGTAATAGAAAAGAAAACAAAATTTAATTTTCTCCAAGCCTATCATCAAATCAAAAAAGTCTTGGCAGAAGATATGCAGAAACTTACAACAGAACAACTAGACAATATAGGTCAGATACTTTCTACATATAAAAGCGACAACAAACGTACAGAAGAACTTTCTGCACTAGGCTTAGAAAAGAAAATTATTGATGCATTACTTGGCATTAACGGCTTATCAAAATTTGCCCATCTTTCTCTCAAAGCCTTACGCAAAATAAATCCTTATCTTGAAGAAGGTAAAATTTACAACGAAGCATGTGCTGCTGCCGGTTATGATTTTAAAGCTCATGCCAACACACAAAAAACAGAGCTTTTACCTGCATACAAGGAAGAGATGGACGATATAACCAGTCCTGTAGCAAGACGAGCTATTGCTCAAAGCATCAAGGTCATTAACGCTATTATCAGAGAGCAAAAATGTTCTCCGGTTTATATTAATATCGAATTAGCACGCGAAATGGCCAAAGGATTTGATGAACGTACTCAGATTGATAAAGCAAATAAAGAAAACCAAGCTAAAAACGAGCGTATTATGGAACGTATCCGCACTGAATTCCATAAGTCAAATCCAACCGGTATGGATTTAATTAAGCTAAAGCTTTGGGAAGAACAGGATGGCAGAAGTCCCTATAGCCAGAAAGCAATAAGTATAAACCGTCTTTTTGAGCCCGGTTATGTAGATATTGACCACATCGTTCCCTACAGCATAAGCTTTGATGACAGTTTTAAAAATAAGGTTCTCGTTTTTTCTGATGAAAACCGTGACAAAGGCAACAGACTTCCTATTGCTTATCTCCAAAGTAAATTTGGCGCAAAAGCAGCTGAGAATTTTATTATTTGGGTGCAAAGCAATATAAAAGATTATAAAAAACGTCAGAAGCTGCTGAAACGTGAAATTACGGAAGAAGATATTAATAAATTTAAAGAACGTAATCTGCAAGATACCAAAACTATCTCTCGTTTTCTTTATAATTACATTAATGATTATCTGCTGTTCGCTCCTTCAGATACAGGCAAGAAAAAACGAGTTACAGCTGTCAATGGTACTATCACAGCTTATTTGCGAAAAAGATGGGGCATAAATAAAATCAGAGCCAACGGTGATAAACACCATGCTGTAGATGCGGTTGTAATTGCCTGCACTACCGACAAGATGATTAAAGATCTTTCTTCTTTTTCCAAATACCATGAATTGGAGTACATGCACACAGACACAGAAAGCCTTTTGGTTAATTCTTTAACCGGCGAAATTTTAAAACGTTTCCCCTACCCATGGGAAGATTTTCGCCCCGAACTAATGGCGCGTTTGTCTGATAATCCAGCCGATGCTTTACGCAAGCTTAATTTGATTTTCTATCACGGAACCGATTTAAGTACCATTAAGCCGATTTTCGTATCACGCATGCCACGTCATAAGGTTACCGGTGCTGCGCACAAGGCAACCATCAAAAGCGCACGCTGCCTAAATAATGGTATTGTAATCTGCAAAACAAGCCTGCAAAATCTGAAGCTTGATAAAGAAGGGGAAATCGCAAACTATTACGCACCCGAAAGCGACACCATTCTGTACAATGCTTTAAAGGAACGCTTGCGTGCCTATGATAACAAACCGGCAAAGGCCTTTGCCGAACCGTTTTACAAACCAAAAGCTGACGGCACACCGGGTCATTTGGTAAAAAAGGTCAAGGTATACGAAAAATCTACCTTAAATGTCGCTGTACAGCAGAATACTGCTGTTGCCGATAATGACAGTATGGTACGCGTAGATGTGTTCCATATCAAAGGTGAAGGTTATTATCTTGTGCCTATTTACATAGCAGACACTCTGAAAAAAGAGCTGCCAAACAAAGCTATTGTAGCTTACAAGCCTTATGCTGATTGGCCTGTAATGGATGACAGCAACTTTATTTTCTCGCTGTATCCTAATGATTTAATAAAATTTGAACATAGAAACGGTGTTAAATTCGCCAAAGTAAATAAAAAAAGCAGCCTTGCTGAAACCTATTTGACAAAAAGCGAATTGGTATATTACAAAGGAACTAATATTACTGTAGGTTCAACTTCTATTATTACAAATGATAATTCGTATACTGTAAAAAGTTTAGGCGTAAAGACACTCTCTAATCTCGAAAAATATCAAGTAGATGTCCTAGGCAACTATACCAAAGTAAAAAAAGAAATACGCAGGCCTTTTCGTTAAGAGGTGATTAAAATGGCTTATCGTAATCTGATGATTGCCAGCAATGCGCAATTAAAAATAAAAAACGAGCAGCTTCTGATTAAAACAGATACTACTCACAGTGTTCCTATTGAGGATATTAATTCCGTACTCGTCGAAAATCATCAGAGCACGATAACCATTGCCACCTTAGCCAAATTAGTGCAAGACGGCGTAACAATTTTTGTTTGCGACGAAAAGCATACTCCTTGCGCTATTATGATGCCTTTTGCGCAAAACGCCAGACAATACGGTGTTGTTAAATTGCAGGAAAGCCTATCTCTGCCTCTACAAAAACAGCTCTGGCAACAGATTGTGAAGTACAAAATAAACAATCAGGCCATTTGTCTGGAATTCAATAAGCAGTACAATGCCGCACAGCAGCTTCGTTCATTGGCAAAAAAGGTAACCAGCGGAGATAGCAATAACACAGAAGCCGTTGCTGCCGCTGTTTATTTCAAAGCTCTATTTGGCCCAGACTTTATCAGAAGCAATGACGATGACCTGCGTAACGCTGCCTTAAATTACGGATATGCTATTATACGCGGACATATTGCACGATTGATTGCCAGCTATGGCTTTCTGCCCATGAAAGGCATTCATCATAAAAGCGAATTAAACGCATATAATTTGGCAGATGATTTCATCGAACCCTTCCGTCCTGTAGTTGACCTGTTTGTAGCACAAGAAGCACAAGCCTTTGAAGCATTAACACCACAGCTTAAGCAAAAGCTCTATAATCTTTTGAACATGGATATCAAAATAGCACAGCAAAATCATTCTTTGGCATATGCAGCTGAAAAAATGATTCAAAGCTTCAGCCGCTGTTGCCAAAAAACATCCAAGGAACTGCTGATTCCTACCTTAGTAGCCTTGAGGCAGCACACATATGAATAAATTTATGCGAATGCTGGTATTTTTTGATATCCCTGTAAAAACTAAAAGAGAAAGACGCATTGCTACAGCGTTTCGTAATTTTTTGCTAAAGGACGGCTACCATATGGTACAATATTCGGTTTATGCTCGTGTCTGCAACGGCATGGATGCAGTACAAAAACATCGCAGCAGATTAAATACAGCTTTACCGGAAAACGGCTCCGTCCGCTTATTAGTCATAACAGAAAAGCAATATGAAACTATTGAAATATTGGTTGGCAACTATCACGAAGATGATACACCATTTGTCTGCGAACAGCTTTCAATTTTCTAAAAAACTAATTTTACTGCTCATTTAATGCTGTTTACATTATTTTTTCTCATACCAAAAAGCCCTTGAAGCCAAGCTTCAAGGGCTTTTTGCAGTGGTCTATTATACCATACCAAGAACCACCGGGGAACTACAACACAATTTAACTTTAGCTCTTTCGGAAGAAAATTATACCATACCAAGAACCACCGGGGAACTACAACTGCATTCCGCATCTCTATACGTTTCAGCGGATTATACCATACCAAGAACCACCGGGGAACTACAACGGTGTTTCGTCTCTCATTGGTGGTGCTCTTATTATACCATACCAAGAACCACCGGGGAACTACAACACATCATAGCAGCTTGAGCAGGCATAACAAATTATACCATACCAAGAACCACCGGGGAACTACAACTGGGGTTGTAGAGTCGGTAGAGCTTGTCTGATTATACCATACCAAGAACCACCGGGGAACTACAACAGATAAAGTGTTAAACAGGCTTTACAAATTATTATACCATACCAAGAACCACCGGAGAACTACAACGGAAATGCTGCTAATAGTTCCGCTGCTTATATTATACCATACCAAGAACCACCGGGGAACTACAACCGAAATATTCGTGTTAATCAGTCGCATTTCATTATACCATACCAAGAACCACCGGGGAACTACAACGGTATACATGGTGATGATATATCAAAGGCTAATTATACCATACCAAGAACCACCGGGGAACTACAACTAATAAAAACGTCAAGAGAAAGTGAACGCCATTATACCATACCAAGAACCACCGGGGAACTACAACCCGCCTTTTACCCAGCAAAATAATGCTATGATTATACCATACCAAGAACCACCGGGGAACTACAACTACACGCTCTGTGATATGCTCGATGGTAACATTATACCACATGTATCTGGAAATATTACATCATACTCAAAAATCTCAACATAGCAAAAAAAGCTCTCATAAAAAGTATATCTTCTTGACATTCCCTTCAAATCCCATTAAACTTAAACTAAGTTCTTTAAAACCGCAAGTAAGCTTATTCATCCGGCTCATTTACCTGCGGACAATTAAATAAGCAGTATATCCTGCAGATGCATCTTTTCTGCAGAAGCTTAAGCAAGGCCATTTATATTTATATGGTACATTCTAAGAGTAGTACGAACTGACGATTT
>OHSI01001764.1_pt1 | contig 10449 bp, 8 predicted proteins | sample 1578641 | NCBI WGS metagenome assembly OHSI01 (sample SAMEA3879535, study PRJEB24766) | human gut metagenome | biome: human-associated habitat; feature: feces | place: USA | collected 1985/1987 | reverse complement strand
CTGATTTGACTGAAAAACTTTTCAGCGTGTTGGAGAAAAAGACAGCTGAATCACTGGAGAAAGAAGACAAATACCACGATTTGTCATTCATATATTTTGACAATTCCTTTTTTACACAGCAGATATATTTAGAACGCTTGTTTGCCATCGTAAAAGACTCAAACAACTATGACGCCATTAAATCAATGACAAGGCTGATAGGTGAGGCGGGCAAGGCCGATGACTATATTGATTATATACTTGATAAAGAAGGGTATGTTCATAATCAACACGAAGGACATACTACACATGTGGTGTCGCGAACGACTATCTATACAACCCTTACTAAAGTACGATCTATTCAGAGTATAGAAAAAATCCTTACTCACACGTTCTATCATACCCATTATGAATATTATGATGAACAGGAAGAATACTTAAACATGCTAAAAGGAGTGTTTGGAAGGGCGAGCGAATTCGTCAAACAAGGACATAAAGAACTGATAGAGGTCGTTGAGGCTTATTATAAAAAAGCCTTTAAAGAATATCACCGCCATTTCGATAATAATAATCAGGCACAAGAATTGTTGCTGGTTTTCAGGGATTGTTATTTGACTGCCGGTTTGCGAGAGAGAGGAAGAAAGGCATTCTATGAGAGGCAGGCAGAACTATTTGCTCCCCAAAAAGAACCCTCAAAGTGGGAAGACATCAGACAAGCCTATATTATGGCTGCTTTATGGATGACTGTAGAGGATGTCAAGGATGATTTTGAGAAGTTTGTAGCAGACAACAGTACAGACATGGCTAAGGCCAGTTGGTATCATGAAATACCCTATGCCGAGGTGGCAGAATGCGCAGAGATACTTTACAAGGAGAAGTTCCCTCAGCCTAAAATAATAACCGAAGGGCGGGAGAGACGGCAACAAGCGTTTAAAGATTTTGCTGAGTATCCTGTATTTAAGCAAATTGTACTGGAAATGGTGACTGGACTGAACAATCATAGTTCCAGGAAAGAGCATTATAAGAAACTGCGCGACCAAGAAGAAGGATACAATCGGTATGCATTTAGTTTTTTGCTGCTCTTCGCCGACAATAATGATCATTACGACATTGGAGAAATTGTCAAAGGCATCAAGAACAGGGATATCTATGAATCCTTCTTCATGAAGGAAGTGTCGGCAATGATGGATAGTCCTGATATGGATTTGCCTGTAACAGAGAAGACCAAGAGTCGGATAGTAGAATGGGCCAAAGAATCAGTTTTAAAACTAAGCGATGGAGAGCCCATATACTTCTGGCGAGAAACCTTAGGACTAATGTTGAGTGGAGAATTTGAAATTCCTGCTGAGAAGTTGCTCTCACTGCTTAGTTATGGTAGCTACAAAATTTATAGAAAAGATTTTGATGAGTATTATAGCCGCGAGTACTCTTTGTTTAAATATATAACAGAGAGAGTAGATTCTATGACTTTAGCTCCCAAAGTGATAGAAAAACTACGGGAAAATATTGACAATGAAGAATTTTCATTGTTATATTCTTTCTCAAACTATATCATAGAAAACCAAATAGAGGAAGGGTATAGCCTTGTGCTTCGCTTTGCATTGTCAGGATATTCATTGTCTACAAACGTAATGGAAGCTCTTGTGAAAAAAGGAATGAAGATAGAAGAAATAAAGAAAGCGGCATCAAGTTTGAAAGTGTCTGACAGACTGTTCTGCTATTCAACGCTCATAAGGAACGCACAAGAATTGGCCTGGGTGAGAGAAAGGTTGGAAGGAGAGTACAAGAGTCTTGACGGGTATGATTTAGAGCAAGCAGTACGTCTATTGATAAGTATCGGTAGCATGGTTGCGCTATACTATCTTGTGACACACCCAGAAATGATAAAAGACAAGGATAACTACCACTTTAACTATGACAATCCGAATGCCATTTCATCGTTGTGCTATTTTATCCGCTACAGCCATGAGCGCAAGTTGGATAGTCAATTTATGCTAAATAGTATACTTAACTCTTTGGAAAAGATTGCCATAAAAAGTAAGGATACATTAAAAATACTAACTCGCTCTAAACTTGTCTTTAATTGAATATCAAGAAGTTGGGCGTTTACCTATATCTTATAGGTAACAATATGGAAATGAGCGGACTTCTGCTCATTTCTGTATTTTGCAATATGCAAAGAACACTCCTTTTACAAGTGCAAAGTTAAAACTAAATTCTTAAAAACAAACTTTTCTGCTTTCATTTTAGGATTATTTATGAATCGGTTTATGTAGCACCCCAAATACCTTTAAGTATAACTTGCTTTGTCCCTTTATGTTGCTTTGATGAGATAAGAACATTCAAAGTAAAGCCTATTACAATAATGCGAAATTTTCAATTATTTGCGATTTCTGTAATTTTTTTGAGAATATTACACCTCTATTTAGAATAATTATTGTATTTTTGCATACGAATTATATATCTATAAAAGTATGGCAAAGAAAGATGTAAACAGATTGAAAATAATGTTGGCAGTAACCAAGCGCTCAAACAAGTGGTTGGCAGAAATGTTGGGTAAAGACCAAGCAACCATTTCTAAATGGTGCACCAACACTTGCCAACCAGACTTGGAAACCTTAATACGGATTTCTGATTTGCTGAAAGTGGATGTAAACGATTTGTTGAACAAAGAATGTATCAAAGAATGATGAACGATATATTGAAACAGATAAAGGCTGGCGAGGTGTCGGGGGTGCAGTTCAAGGAACGCATTCTCGACAAATATGATATTGCCTGTGAGTTAGTGGCGTTCAGTAATTCACATGGTGGAAAGTTGGTAGTTGGTATAAAGGATAAAACTGGAGAGATCAATGCCTTGTCGTATTCTGAGGTACAAGAAACTACCAACTTATTGAGTGATATTGCTTCAGAAAACGTAGTGCCATCCATTCTGATAAAGATAGATACTGTTGAGGTCGAGGATGGCAACTTGGTTATTGCTACTGTGAAGGAAGGACTCAATAAGCCTTATCATGATAATAAGGGAATCGTATGGGTGAAGAATGGTGCCGACAAGCGTAAAGTGTTCGATAATGCTGAACTTGCAGAAATGATGACCGACTGCGGTAGTTTTGCTCCAGACGAGGCTGGTGTTAGGGATGCAACTGTCAACGACCTTGATGCAACGACCATCAAGCAGTTTCTTGGCAACCGTTTTGAAAGAGTTTTGGAGAAGAAAGGCTTGACAGGTGACGCTTTTAATGAAGCATCACTTGATATGATTTGCTCTGCCATAGCTAAGGAACATGACTGTGAGAAGATACTTCGCAATCTGCGATTTATCCGTCCCGATGGCACACTGACCGTTGCTGCCATGCTTCTGTTTGGCAAATATACCCAACGCTGGATGCCAATGATGACAGCCAAGTGTATCTGTTTTGCTGGCAACAGTGTTGGCAGCAAGGTGTTCCGTGACAAGGTGAATGATGCAGATATGGAGGGAAATCTGCTTCACCAATATGATACTATCATGGATTTCTTCACTCGTAACCTACATAATGTGCAGGTGGGAGAAGAATTCAACAGCATGGGTAAGTTGGAAATACCTTACACCAGTTTGGTTGAGTTCACTGTAAACAGCCTTGTACACCGTTCGTTGAACATGAAGGCCCCTGTTCGCATTTTCATTTTCGACAATCGTGTGGAGATTCACAGTCCAGGTGCATTACCTAACGGACTCACTATTGATGACATCAAGGCTGGAACTTCCATGCCTCGCAATACGTTCCTTTTTAACAATGCCATATACTTGCTGCCATACACTGGTGTAGGTAGCGGCATCACTCGTGCACTGGACGAAGATATCAATGTAACGTTTATGAATAATGACAAGGCACAGGAATTTATCATCACAGTTTGGAGAGGAGAAAGTAACCAAGTTGAGGAAAAAAGTAACGAAGTCGAGGGGAAAAGTAACCAAGTCGAGGGGAAAAGTAACGAAGTCGATGGAAAAAGTAACCAAGTCGAGGGGAAAAGTAACCAAGTCCAAGACTCTGACACTAAAAAAGTGTCATTGTCTAATAAGCAAAGGGATATAGTCAATTTCTGTTCTGTTCCTCGAACCACCGCAGAGATCATGGAACGCCTTGGTTTATCCAATCAGACAAAGAACCGTGAGCGTTACATCACCTCCCTTGTTGCAGCAGGATATTTGCAGATGACTAATCCAGATAATCCTACAGCAAGCAACCAGAAATACAAGAAAGTAAACAAAAGATAAGAAGCGTATGGATTCATTATTTCTACTTCAGTTTGCATGTTTTATATTCATGCTCATCAATGCCTTCATCGTAGCACTCTCTCATCTGCATGTAAGATGGGAGAACAAGCGGTATGAGCGTTCTCGATGGATGATCGTTGCTGCCCTGATAGGACTGGCGATACAATATGTGCTGCAGATGGGGTTCGGCTTCCGTGCTATGCACGATAATTTAGGGGCGGTCACCAACATCCTCCTCTATACCCCCTGCTTCTCGCTCATCTCCATAGGAATCTACAACATAGAAACCACCCGTGCTAACCTCAGAAAGATGATACTGATGTGCAGTGGCATTTATGCTGCCATCATTGTGGTCTTTTGCGTGGGTATCAGTCTCCATCATAGCCTGTATATCAGAGAAGGGCTTTATCTGATGCTGACTCTGTTTTGCGTAAGTGTTTTCTATTGCATATACATGATTATTCAGGAGATGATTAGGCGTAAAAATATGTTGGAGACAATGGCTGCAACGGATTTGTTGCCTTACGTAAGATATTCGCGTGCCAGTGTAATCATTCTATGGCTCGCAGTTCTCGCTATGCCAGTTGCCATCTTTTCTACTACCTTATTATATATAGTAGGTCCTGCTGTATTGCTTGCCTTGCTGTTCTTCAATCTTACGTTTATCGCTCTCGGCAGCAGTTATATCCCTACCGAAGAACTCTTGGATAAAGAAGTGGAAAACGATGTCTTGGTGGGAACAAAATATAGGTATGGGGGGGGGCACTTTCTGCTAAACAGCAGACCTCTGCTGATAGCAGAACAGAATCTTTACAATCACTTTCCGATGAGCGCAGAGATTTCATCCAGAAAAGTCTTGATGCATGGTGTGCGAATTTAGGATATAAGGACAGTACTGTGAATATGCTTACCCTCTCTCGCACACTTTGTATCTCCAAGGATGAGTTATCTGTATTCTTCGACCAGTATCTGAAAACTACATTCAGAATATGGCTTGGTGATATACGTTTCAATGCGGCAAAGAAGATGATGTTGGAATTTCCAGACTATAGTAATGACATTATTTCTGCCGAGTGTGGCTTCTCTGCCCGTACCTATCTGTACCGGATATTCAAGTCAAAGGAAGGTTGTACGCCTACCGAATGGCGAGAAGACCAAGTTGCAAATGCAGCCCCAGATGATAAAAAACAGGATTAACCATTTTTCAATAAATATCAGAAAAACGCATAATAAAAGGGAATAAATCGTTAAAATGGGTGTCTACTTCCTACGAAGTAGACACCTAAAACATAGGAAGTAGACACATTGACAGGGGAATGCGCCACTTTTTTTTGATGAAAATTCTGCTAAAATCTACTGAACAGCTTAAAATGAGCTATTTATGAATAGTTCACCTCAATAGAGGTAATGACTTGGCAATAGTACCAACTTCTTCATTATACATAAGTTTGCCTTGCTTGTCAAACAACTCTGTTACGATTGCAAAGATAAATTTAAAATCTGAGAAATAACATCTTTTGCGTTGTTTTTATAGATTATTAAATTATGGTCGGAAAATGTCTCAGAAATGCAACTGTACAATATCTAAAGAAACACATATAAGTTTCATATACAGCATTAAAAACATGAGAAATGTTAAATGCAATTCCCTTTCTAACAATTCAAAGCAAAATTTTCTCGTTTGTAGATTGTTTTTCGTACTTTTGAAATTAGAATTATAAAAATGGGTATTTTTAGAATTTATGACTAAGGAGTAACAATATACCCATTTTGTAAATAAAGGGAATGTTGAACACCTAAAAATATCAATTTATGAAAACCAAAGGACGCAACATATGCGATACCCTCAAGGCTATTCGCAAACAAATAGCGGATGCCAATGGGATAGACTATTCACCCGAAGAATGCCACTTCAAGGGCGAATGCAAGGGAACTTGCCCAAGATGTGAGCAAGACGTGAGAGACCTGGAACATGAGTTGAGAATCAGACAAATGGCCGGGAAAGCCATCAAGGTCGCAGGAGTGGCATTGGGAATCACCGCCCTCGCCGCATCCACCACATCATGCGCCACCCAGAAGGGATATTATAGTTCTATATCAGAGAAAACCCTCCCTATTCTATTTCAAGAATATACGCCAAACGATTCCGTCCTCCTCAAAGAAAAAGAAGCACTAAACAAGAAAGGAGTACTTTTTGTACAAGGGCATCTCATTGACGAGCAAGGAGATCCACAAGTAGGAGCCACGATTACGGCAAAAATTTCTGGCAGCAAGACTATTGCTGACAAAGATGGAAACTTTACTATCGAGGTGGAGAAAGAAGATATAATCACCGTGAAATATCTTGGCATGCAAGACAGAATCATCAAAATCACAAAAATGAGCCAAGAGAAACTCAATATTATCACTTTGACAGAAAGCAGAGATGTCTTGGGGGAAGTCGCAGTTATCAGAGGAACAGCTCCTATCATCAAGAAAGATACTCATTCAGAAGAAGCAAAGCAAGAAAAGTACACGAATGATGGTAAGACCGCCATCATCCAACAAACCGTCGCATCAGACTCCACCAAGAGCAGCAAGCTATTTGGCGCAGCAATCGAGGAAATGGCATCATTCCCTGGCGGTTCAGCTGCATTGATGCAATACATCGCCCAAAATCTCCGCTATCCAAACATACAAGGAGATTGCAATATACAAGGAAGAGTCATTGTTGGTTTCACTGTCAATGAAGACGGAACCCTGAGTGACATCAAGGTGATGAAAAGCATTTCCCCTACCTTCGACGAGGAAGCCATTCGGGTAGTGAAAAGTATGCCGAAATGGAATCCTGCCAAGCGAAATGGCAAGGCCGTAAAAACGAAATATACAGTCCCCGTTACCTTTAGATTAGAATAAAATGAAGACCGCCCCACTCATTTGCATCGACCGCCACCGCCTTACGATAGACGGCGAGGGTGTCACCACCCTCGTGGCATTCCACGGATGCCCTCTCCATTGCAAGTATTGCCTCAATCCCCAATGCCTCGAAGCCGACGGCGTATGGCAGGAGATGGACACGGAACTGCTGATGATGAACGTGGAGATGGACAATCTTTATTTCTTGGCGACAGGAGGCGGCATCTGCTTTGGTGGAGGCGAACCACTCTTGCGAAGCGCATTCATCAAGGAATTTTGCGAGCAATGTCCTGAGGAATGGCAGTTTACGATGGAGACGAGCCTCAACGTGCCTCGCCATCACTTGGAGGAAGTCATCTCCTTCATCGACTCCTTCATCATCGACATCAAGGACATGACACCTGCCATCTACCAAGCCTATACCGGCAAGGGCAATCAGCAAGTTATTGAGAACCTTGTCTGGCTCTACTCCCATGCCAAACATAAAGATAAAATCACCCTCCGTCTCCCCATTATACCCAAGTTCAACACTGAAGAGGACAGAAAACACAGTCGTCAAGTCTTAGAAGAATTAGGGTATGAGAATTTTGATGAATTTGAATATGTGATTAGAGGATAAACTGGTTAAATCTATGCCCTACCGAGACTATGGTCTCATTTCAGTGTTGTTTCTACGGACTATCTTGCCGTTCAAGGTGGACTCACGGATATACTCAGCCAACTTGCGATTGGTTTTTCTCGCCATCAATTTCAATACCTCGTAGCTTGGCAGAGAGAATTTCTTCGTGTCAAACTTTGACAGCTTGCGAATCCTTTTAGTGGGCAGTTTTCCACCCTTTCTCCTGGCTTGTTCATGCATGCTTGTAATTCGACATACTGTTTATAGTTGGTACACTCACTTTCTGCGACCGTTGGGAACAAAAATTCTCCGCCCTTATGGTGGAGCGAGGAGTTTTGGGGGTCCCAAAACATAACCTCGCTCCCTCCTCTAAGAACAAAAGACGAGACATTTGCCTTTCAGCTCTCCATGCCCAAGGTTGCAGACCTTAATTCTCGCAATTTGCACCAAAAATCAAAGCTGCCACATTGAAGAATAAGGTCACAGATACAAACTACCTTGTTATTGAAGTGTGCAAAGGACAAGGTGATAATATTCAGTGCGCAACTTGCCAAGTGTAGTAATTGTGTTTTGTCGTTTTACTTTGTGAACTATGCCGAGTGTGTTATATGCGCTGTGTGTCCTCGGTATAGTCTGCATAAATCTAATGCCATGCTAAAACACTGCGGAGGTTTGCCCAAGTGGCTGGAGGCGCAAAGCCTCCAAGGAACGTTGCTGCAACCATTTCGGAGAATAGAGCGGTTGCCAATAAATCCACAAGTACATTCTACGGCAGACCAAGTGATGGGTATTTTTCAGTTGAGTAGTTGAGAATATGTTGTATGGTAATGAAAATCAAAGACTTAACTTATCAACAAGTTCTCAACAAAAGTTTCTACACAACACTTCACTGGGCAAAAGAGAAACATAGGCATGAACATTGAGGATTTCTCTTTTCATCATTCTCTTTCTTTTGTTGAGATATTTGTTGAGAGTATGTAGAGCCGTAAATACTTGATATTCAACACTACTTTCTGTATATTCAACAAATCAACAAAAATAAGGGGATTAGTCCGCCCTTTTAATGGCTTAGGACTATCCCCATCAAATAAGCTGCTTCATACCAATGCTTCTGTACTTCTTCGTGACAGAACGACAGCATTAAGCCAACGACAAGAGGACATTCAGTTAATAGCGTTTGTCCCTCCATTGAGTTGTAGGATAATGACACTACCTTTCTCTTTTGCCCCGTACAACCTCTTTATGATTGTGTCACGAAATCGAACAGCACCGTATGAATTTATACGGAAACAAAGGGCAACAATCATCGGGAAGCCATACTGCGTTTGCCAAATGCCCTTGGAAGTTTCCTTTTTCTGTTGGACATCCGACACCAAAAACAAGCCTTCCTTGTACATTGACCTTATCACAGCATGGAGTTTCGGGGCGGTGACATGAAGCATATCAACCAATTCACCCTCAATCATCCACAAGTCTTGCAAGTTGGACGGAATGGAAAACTCTCCATTTCCGTCCATAGTGATTACAGTTCTTTTCATGCCATTCCTCCCATTGTTGGCAAATGCCCCTTGATTCGATTTTCAAAGACTGATATGTCATGCTCCAACTTGGTGCTTGTCACCTTGGCATATATCTGCGTCGTGGTGATGTTCGTGTGACCGAGTATCTTGCTTACTGTCTCAATCGGCATACCGTATTCCAGGGACAATACTGCAAACGAGTGCCTACTAACGTGGTACGAGATTCGTTTCTTGATGCCACACATTGCAGCCACTTTCTTGATGCGCTTGTTGATAGTGTCAAGTCTGCCGATATTGAACAAGTGGCTGTCCTTTCTCAATGGCTTGTATCTCTCAACAATCTGCATCGGAATATCCATCAGCTTGACTTGAAACGGCACGCCTGTCTTTTGACGCTTGGAAACTATCCAAGGAGCACCGTTTATCATACAGATGTTGTCCTCCGTCAGGTTCTTTGTGTCAATGAAAGAGATACCTGTCCAACAGCCAAAAACGAAAAGGTCTCTTGCAAATGCCATGTTTGGGTCTTCCAACTTTATCTCGGTCATGGCGGTAAGCTCGTCCAAGGTCAAGAACTCACGCTCCTTGTGGTCTGGGTCAACGTGGTACATGGCAAAAGGGTTTCTCGGTATCTTGCCGTTGTAGTGTGCTGCCGTGACGATATGCTTCAACGGAATGGAGTATATCCAAATGGTGGACTGCGTAAGCCCTACAACGTTCTTCAAGTACAGGCAAAAGTCACGGATGAACTCCTCGGTAAGCTCATTCATTGCCATGTCGCTGCGCTTGTACTGAAACTTGATGAACTCGGCAACGTACTTTCTTACCACAAGATACTTGCGATAAGTCCTAACAGCTCGGTCTTTGCCCACACGTTTGGCAAAGGTTGCGTTCTCCTTGTCAAAGGCTCTGAGCAATGTCTCGTACTCCATGCCTATGCCTTGATAAGCGTTTCTCACCATTTCAGCGGTAACGAACGCCTCACGGTCGGAAAGTCGTTGGTAATGCTTGGCGATTTGAGCCTTGATGTTGTCGAGCGAAAAATTCACCTCCTTGGCTTCTTTACTCTTGCCTATGGCTCTGTTGCCCTTGGCATCCCAGATAGCCTTGGTAACGCTCTGCTTGCAACTGAACTGTGCGATAGTTCCGTTGATTGTCACACGTCCCATGATAGG
>OHSI01001751.1_pt1 | contig 10508 bp, 6 predicted proteins | sample 1578641 | NCBI WGS metagenome assembly OHSI01 (sample SAMEA3879535, study PRJEB24766) | human gut metagenome | biome: human-associated habitat; feature: feces | place: USA | collected 1985/1987 | reverse complement strand
GAACATGGCGATGTCCGGCATCCGCGACATGAGCACCATCGAGCAGCCGCCCCAGGATCGCCAGCCGGTGCAGACCTACGTGCTGGAGCACGACTGGGGCATCCTCACCGACGCCATCCGCCGGGAGCTGAGCCGCGGCGGACAGGTCTACTACCTCCACAACCGTGTGGACAGCATCGACGCCACCGCCGTCCGCCTGCGCGAAATGCTGGGCGGCGACGTGGTGGTGGAGACTGCCCACGGCAAAATGGCGGAGGGCGAGCTGAGCCGCGTCATGTCCCGCATGGCGGAGGGCGACATCGACGTGCTGGTGTGCACCACCATCATCGAAACGGGCATCGACATTCCCAACGTCAACACCCTCATCATTGAGGACGCCGACAGCATGGGCTTGAGCCAGCTTCACCAGATACGGGGGCGCATAGGCCGCTCCACCCGCCGCGCCTACGCCTACCTGACGTACCGCACCGGCAAGGTGCTCACGGAGGTGGCGGCGAAACGCCTTACCGCCATCCGCGAGTTCGTGGAGTTCGGCTCCGGCTTCAAGATCGCCATGCGTGACCTTGAGATCCGCGGCGCGGGCAATCTGCTGGGGCCGGAGCAGTCCGGCTACATGATGTCCGTGGGCTACGATATGTACCTGAAGCTGCTGAACGACGCCGTGCTGGAGCAGCAGGGCAAGACCGTCCCTCCCCGGGTGGAGTGCTCCGCCGACATCACCGTGGCGGCGTTCATCCCGGAGAGCTACGTCCCCGCCTCCGAGCAGCGCATGGATCTCTACCGCCGCATCGCTGCCCTCCGCACGCCGGAGGATCGCGACGAGCTGACCGACGAGCTGCTGGATCGCTACGGCGACCTCCCTCCGGCGGTGGAATCTCTGCTGTCCGTGGCACTGCTCCGCGCCGCCGCTATGGCGCGCGGCATCACCGACATCACCCAGAAGGGACGCCAGCTGGTCTTCACCTTCGACGAGCGCGTGGACGCCTCGGCTCTGCTGGCGGTGTGCACCATGGCGTCCTACCGCAGCCGCACCCAGCTATCCGCCGGTGCCGCGCCGCGGCTGACACTGTATTTACAGCCCAAGGAGGAGCCCCTGACCGCCGCCGGCGATCTGGTGGACGCTCTGGGGCTGCATGAGAACGAAACACAACAGACGGAGGGGGCGCATCCCCCCAAGGAGGAAACAGAGCATGAGAAATAATTGGATTCGCTTCGTGGCGGGCGCGCTGGTGTCCGTGGTGCTGGTGGGCGTCTTTGCCCTCACCGGCGGAATGAAAAGCGGCAAGAGCACGGAGGGACTGCTGTATCAGGCCAGCGGTCTCCACCCGGACGGCGAGATGCTGGTGGTCAGCGGTCAGACCGTCACCTGCGAGGAATACCTCCGCTGGGTGGACTACGCCTGTCAGTATATCTCCAGCCGCATCCCCGATGTGGACTGGAACGAGCAGGTGTCCGAGGACGGCATGACCTACGGCGAATACGTGAAGGTGGAGGCGGTGGAGACGGTGAAGCAGTACGCCGTCATCCGCGCCTGGGCGCAGCAGGAGAACGTGACCCTCTCCGACGCGGACAAGGCGCAGCTTGCCGCCCAGCGGCAGCAGTACGTGGACTACTACGGCAGCGAGGAGGCGTACCTACAGCAGCTGGCACTGGTGGGCATCAGCGATGAGGGGAACAATGCCACTCTGGAGGTGCAGTACCTCTACCGCGACCTGTACCAGTCCTTCTGCACCCCCGGCAGCAGCCTCTACCCCGATGACAAGACCCTCAGCGACTACGCCGACCAGCAGGGCTACGTGAGCCTCTACGTCCTCAAGCTCAACGGTGAGAACGCCGAGACCATGGCGGCCGACATTCTGGAACGCTGGCAGGCGGCGGAGGATAAGGAGGCGGAGTACGCCCTTCTCTGTGACGAGCTTCAGCTGACGGCGGACGGTATCGTCACGCTGGCGTCCGCCGAGGGCGACGCGCTCAGCGACGCCATGACCGCGCTGGAGGTGGGGGAGATGGCGTCCGTCATCGACCCCTACGGCGAGGGCTCCTGCTTCGTAATGCTCCGCACGGACACCGACCTTGCCGCCGTGGCGGAGACGTACTTCGACACGCTGTTCGAGCAGAAGCTGGAGGCGGCCTCCGTCGTCACCAACAGCAAGCTGTACGACAGTCTGGACGTGGGCGCGTTCTTTGAGAAGCTGACCCAGCTCCGCACGGAGATGATGGAGGCGATGCAGAGCACCGACACCCCGACCGGCACCGCCGATGATACCGCCGATGACGCCGCCGATGACGCCGCCGGCACCACCGGCAATACCGCCGGCACCACAGAAACGGCTCCGGCGGAGTGAGCTTTTGGCGGTTCGTCAAAATGACGGGAAACGAAGCAGAATTCTGCTCGATTTGCCGATTTTTTAACGAAGGTGCAATTTGGGATTGACTATTGTTAAAATTGTGACTATCATTAGGGATAGACAGGCGCGAGCCTGTGTTGTATAATGTACTCAACATATTTTATAGGAGGTAACTTACATGAAAGACCTGTATGTTGTCAACTGCTGCCGCACCGCCATCGGTTCCTTTGGCGGCTCTCTGAAGAACACCCCCGCCGCCGAAATGGGTGCCGTGGTGGTGAAGGAGGCTTTGAAGCGTGCAAATGTGGCTCCTGAGAACGTGGATGAGCTGATGTTCGGCTGCATCCTGACCGCGGCTCAGGGGCAGAACGTGGCGCGTCAGGTCTCCATCAAGGCGGGCATCCCCTATTCCGTCCCCGCCTATACCGTCGGCATGGTCTGCGGCTCCGGCATGAAGTCCGTCATCGAGGGTGCCCGCTCCATTCTGGCTGGCGACAGTGACATCGTCGTCTGCGGCGGTACCGAGAACATGAGTGCCGCTCCCTTCGCCTCCATGGACGCCCGCTGGGGTGCCCGCATGGGCGATAAGAAGCTGGTGGATACCATGATCAAGGACGGTCTGTGGGACGCGTATAACAACTACCACATGGGCACCACCGCCGAGAATATCAACGACATCTGGGGCATTACCCGTGCCGAGCAGGACGCTTTCGCCGCCTCCTCCCAGCAGAAGGCGGAGGCAGCGCAGGCATCCGGTCGCTTTGACGACGAGATCGTCCCCGTGATGATCAAGGTCAAGAAGGACATGGTTCCCTTCGCCAAGGATGAGTATCCCAAGGCCGGCGTCACCGCCGAGGGTATCGCCAAGCTGAAGGGCGCGTTCCCCGTGGGTCCCGAGTCCCCCAATCCCCAGGTGGTCAACACCTTCGAGATCACCGGCGCACAGGATGCCGCTGACAAGGGCACCCAGCGCGTCACCGCCGCCAACGCCTCCGGTATCAATGACGGTGCTGCCGCCATCGTGCTGGCGTCCGGCGAGGCTGTGGAGAAATACGGTCTGAAGCCCATGGCGAAGCTGATCGGCTGGGGTCAGGGCGGCGTGGATCCCAAGATCATGGGCGTCGGCCCCGTGGTGGCTTCCCGCAACGCCATGAAGAAGGCCGGCGTGACCATCGACGACATCGATCTGGTGGAGGCGAACGAGGCGTTTGCCGCCCAGTCCATCGCCGTGGCGCGTGAGCTGCACTTCGACATGAGCAAGGTCAACGTCAACGGCGGTGCCATCGCCCTCGGTCACCCCGTGGGTGCCTCCGGTGCCCGTATCATCGTCACCCTGCTCCACGAGATGCAGAAGCGTCCCGAGGCGAAGAAGGGTCTTGCCACCCTGTGCATCGGCGGCGGCATGGGCACCGCAGTGGTGTTCGAGAAGTGCTGAACCGACAGCCCTTCCCCCGCAGAGCTTGACTAAACAAAAAAAGAACCGCCATCGGCGGTTCTTTTTTTGTTTAGTCTCCGTCCCTTCGGCTCTTTTCCACCGCCGATGCCACGAAGCCGCGAAACAGCGGGTGCGGCCGGTCGGGACGGCTCTTGAACTCCGGGTGGAACTGGCACCCTACGAACCACGGGTGCTCCGGCACCTCCACGATCTCCACCAGTTGCCCGTCCGGCGACGTACCGGCGACCCGCAGCCCCGCCGCCTCCAGCGCGGGGCGGAACACGTTGCTGCACTCGTACCGATGGCGGTGCCGCTCCCAGACCTCCGCCGCGCCGTAGACCTCCCGTGCGCGGGAGCCGTCCGCCAGCACACAGGGATACTTCCCCAGCCGCATGGTGCCGCCCTTGGCGGTAACGCCCACCTGATCGGGCATCAGGTCGATGACCGGGTGCGCGGTGGTGCCGTCGAACTCCGCGCTGTGGGCGTCCGCCCACCCGGCGACGTGCCGCGCAAACTCGATCACCGCGATCTGCATCCCCAGACAGATCCCCAGATACGGGATACCCCGCTCTCTGGCGTACTGTGCCGCCAGCACCATGCCCTCAATGCCCCGGTCGCCGAAGCCTCCGGGCACCAGAATACCGCTGCACCCCGCCAGCACTTCGCCGATGTTCTCCGCCGTCAGACGCTGGGAATCCACCCACCGTATGTCCACCTGCGCGCCGCAGGCGGTCCCCGCGTGGAACAGGGACTCCGCCACGCTGAGATACGCGTCGTGCAGCTCCGTGTATTTGCCCACCAGCGCGACGGTCACGTGACGCTGGGCGGCGGCGTGGATCTGCGCCACCATGCTGCGCCACTCCGCCATGTCCGGCGCGCCCTCGCCAAGCCCCAGCCTGCGGCACACCACCCGGCACAGCCCCTCTTTTTCCAGCAGCAACGGCACCTCGTACAGTGTGGAGGCCGTCACGTTGGGGATAACACATTCCTCACCCACGTTGCAGAACAGCGCAATTTTTCGCCGTATGTCGTCGGGCAGGGGACTGTCCGTGCGGCACACCAGCACGTCCGGCTGTATGCCCACGCTCAGCAGCTCCTTCACGGAATGCTGCGTGGGCTTGCTCTTCAGCTCCCCGCTGCCGGGGATGGACACCACCAGCGGCACGTGGATATACAGCACGTTCTCCCGTCCCCGCTCTGCCGCCACCTGCCGTATGGCCTCCAGATAGGGCTGGCTCTCAATGTCCCCCACGGTGCCGCCGATCTCCGCGATGACCACGTCCGTCTCCCCATCGTCCATGGCGTAGAGGTGCCGCTTGATCTCGTCGGTCACATGGGGGATGATCTGCACCGTGCCGCCCAGATAGCCCCCCTGCCGCTCCCGGTTCAGCACCGCCCAGAAAACCTTCCCGGAGGATACGGAGCACTCGCCGCTCAGCGGCACATCCACAAATCGCTCGTAGTGCCCCAGATCCAGATCCGTCTCTGCGCCGTCGTCGGTGACGAACACCTCCCCGTGCTGATAGGGGCTCATGGTGCCCGGATCCACGTTCAGATACGGGTCAAACTTCTGGTTCCGCACCCGCAGACCGCACTGCTTCAGCAGCCGCCCCAGCGAGGCGGCGCAAATGCCCTTTCCCAGCCCGGACACCACGCCGCCCGTCACGAAAATATACTTCATCCCGCCATCTCCCACTCTAAAAAAATATGCTCCGATGGTACACCTCTCCGCCCCGCCTGTCAACGGTGTAAAACGTAGATATTTCCCACCTTCTCTCGTATAATATGGAGAAATTGCGTAGAATTGTTGCAAGAACGAAATTTACTCTTGCATTACCGCCCCGGCGGTGGTATGGTAGAAATGGTCTCACCCGTGGGAAGAGCCGCCATAGAAAACCCAAAACTCCCGGAAGCATCGCTTCCGGGAGTTTTTGCTCACTATGCTTATGTACGCTCTGCGCCGTCCCCTGGCTCCGCCGGTTCCTCCAGCGTCACCTGGATCTCGCCGGTGCGGTGGTTGTCCACCCGGGTCACCAGCACCCGCAGCCCGTCGGAGACGAACCGGTCGCCCACCTCCGGCACCCGGTCGAACTTCTCCATGACCCAGCCGCTGACGGAGGACATCTCCGTCTCCACGCTCAGGTGGAAGAACTCCGCGAAGTCGTCGAAATCCATGGAGGCGTCCACCAGATACGTCCGGGAGCCCGTCTTGCGGATGAACACCTCCTCCTCGTCGTGCTCGTCCCAGATCTCGCCCACCAGCTCCTCCAGAATGTCCTCCATGGTCACGATGCCGCAGGTGCCGCCGTACTCGTCTACCACCACCGCCATCTGCATCTTGGACTGCTGCAGCTTCTTCAGCAGCAGGCTGATCGGCTCGTTTTCCATCACAAACACAGGGGGAGAGAGGATCTCCTCCAGCGGCTTGTCCGTCACGCCGCACCCCACGTAAAAGTCCTTCTGGTGCACCGTGCCGATAATGTGGTCGATGTCCTCCCGATAGATCAGCAGCCGGGAGTATTTCGTCTCGGTGAACAGCTCCGCTACCTCCTCCTTGGAGGCGGTCACCGGCAGCGCGGCAAGATCCACCCGATGAATGAGAATATCCTGCGCCTCCTGGTCGGAAAACCCGATGGCGTTTTTCAGCAGGTCGCCCTCGTCCTTGTCGATGCTGCCGTCCTGCTGCACCTCGTTCACCAGCATCAGCAGCTCCTCCGGCGACATTCTGCTGTCGGGGTCCAGATGGAACACCCGCGCCAGCAGCTTTTTCCACAGGGAGAACGCCGCGTTCAGCGGCATCAGCAGCCAGATCATCAGCTGTAAGAACGGCGCGGCGGTCATCGCCCAGTCCTCGGCGCAGTCCTTGGCGATGCTCTTGGGACTGATCTCGCCGAAGATGAGCACCACCACCGTCACCACCACTGTGGACAGCGTGGCACCGGCGTCGCCGAAGCTCTTCACGAACAACGCCGTGGCGAGGGACGCCATGGCGATATTCACAATGTTGTTGCCGATAAGGATGGTGGACAGCAGCCGGTCATACCGCTCCAGCTGCCTGCAAACCAGCGCGGCGCGCCGGTTACCCTTTTCCGCCAGCATCCGCAGCCTCGTCAGGTTTGCGGAGGAAAACGCCGTCTCCGTGGCGGAAAAATAGGCGGAAAACAGCAAACATACCGCTATAATGACAATAATAGTTGTATTTGACAAAGCAGTAAACTTCCTTTTTTCAATAAATCCCGCCTATTATATACGAGAACCGTCCCCCTGTCAAGTGCGCCCAGAGCAGGGACAGGCGCAATAGGCAGGGGAGGGCACCGCGCAGGCGGTGCCCTCCCCGACGGTGCTTCTCAGCCCCACAGCGTCGTCAGCATGGGGATGACCTGTTTTTTCCGCGACATGACCCCCGGCAGGAATACCGAGTTGTCCTTCGGCTCCACGGCGAAGGCGTTGCGGATCGTCTCGTCGCTGCCGATATACAACAGCTGTGAGCCCTCCTGCAATACGTCCGTGAGCATCAGTATCACCATGTCGTAGCTGTTGGCGCGCTGCACCTTCCGCATGGCGTCCAGCAGCTCCTCCCGCCGCTCCATCAATCTCTGGGAGTCGATGCAGGTGATCTGCCCCACGCCCAGATTCTGCTCGGCGATGTGGAATTCCTTGAAATCGCTGCGAAGCAGCTCCTCGGCGGACTTGCTGTCGTTGCTTCCGCTGAACAGCTCCCGCCCCAGATCGGTCAGTGACACTCTTGCGATGCGCGCCAGCCGCTCCGCCATGGCGATGTCCTGCTTCGTGCAGGTGGGGGACTTGAACATGACCGTGTCGGACAGAATGGCGGCGGCCATCAGCCCCGCCATGTGGGGGGAGGGCGTTACGCCGTGCTCCTGATACATGGAGGTGATGATGGTGTTGGTGCTGCCCACCGGCTCGTTCCGCACGGCGATCGGCTGCCGCGTCTGAATATCCGCCAGCCGGTGGTGGTCGATGATCCCCAGGATCTCCGCCTGGTCGATCCCCGGCACCGTCTGCGCCAGCTCGTTGTGATCCACCAGCACCACCCGCTTGCGCCGCGGCTTCAGCAGGTGATACCGCGACAGGGTACCCACCACTTTCTCCTCGTTGTCCAGCACCGGATAGCAGCGGTAGCGGCTCTTCAGCACCACTTCCCGCACGTCGTCTATGTAGTCGTCCAGATGGAAGGAGATCAGCCCCTCCGTGGCGCAGGGACGGTCAATGGGCGTGGCCTGATAGATCAGCCGGTGTACGCGGCTGGCGTCCAGCGGCGTGGAGATGATGCACGTCTTTCCCGCGTCCTCCAGCCACGCCGGGTCCACATCCGTCTGGCACAGGATCAGGCAGGATACCTGCTTGTCCAGTGCCCGGCGTATCATGTCCGGCTGGCTGCCGCACAGCACGATGCTGTCGTTGTCGTCGAACAGCAGGTTTTCGCAGTTCTGGGGCAGTGCGATGGACACGGTGCCGCTGACGCTGTCCACCATGTCGCCGCCGTCGCCCATGACCCGCCCCTCGATAACGCTCAGCAGGTTGAACAGGGGGATCTGATCCACCCGCGGGTCGCCCACGGTGTTCAGGCTGAAGGTGGCGATGTCGCCGGCGGACAGCATCCCGTGGAGCGTCCCGTCCTCCTTGACCACGGGGATGGCGGAGATCTTCTGCTCCCGCATGAGCTTCCATGCCCGATCCATCGTCACGGACGCGTCCAGACAAGGGGGGCGGTCAAAGTCCAGATCCCGCACCTGTGTGCGGACGTTCTGGATGAAGCGCGGCGGCTTGAACTGGAACCGCTCCAGCATCCGGTTCGTCTCGTCGCTGATGGTGCCCATGTGCACCGCCGTGTATTCCTTCTCACCCAGCGCGTTTTTCAGCGCGGCATAGGACATGGCGGCCACGATGGAGTCGGTGTCCGGATTCCGGTGCCCGACCACATAGATCTCGTTCATACCCACGTACTCCTTTGTGCAAAAATCACTCTTACTCCTTCGCCGCCCCGTCGTGCTTGCCGCCGGGGACGTTGACCTTCTCCTTGTTGAACAGACAGAACACCGTCATAATGAGGATACGGATGTCCAGTGCCACGCTCCAGTTCTCGATGTAATACAGGTCGTAGTCGATGCGCCGCTCGATGGACGTGTCGCCCCGCAGTCCGTTCACCTGCGCCCAGCCGGTGATACCGGGGCGCACCTGATGCTTCACCATGTACCGGGGGATGACCTCCTTGAACTGCTCCACGAAATAGGGCAGCTCCGGGCGCGGGCCGATCAGGCTCATGTCGCCCTTGAGCACGTTGAAAAACTGCGGCAGCTCGTCCACGGAGCACTTCCGTATCAGGGAGCCGAACCACGTCTTGCGGCTATCCACGTTCCGGCTCCACCCGGTGTTCTCGTCGCTGTTCACCCGCATGGAGCGAAATTTGTACATATAGAAGGGCTTTTTGTCCTTTCCCACCCGCTCCTGCTTGAAAATAACGGGTCCCGGCGACGACAGCTTCACGCCGATGGCGGCCAGCAGCATCAGGGGCGACGTCAGCAGGATCAGCAGCAGCGACCCGATAATGTCCCCCAGCCGCTTGATGCAGGCGTTGCCCATGTTGTCCAGCGGCACCCGCCGCAGGTTGATCAGGGGCAGCCCGTTCACGCTGTCGATCTGCGGATTGGAGGGCATATATCTGGCGTAGAAGGGCACCACAGACAGCTTCGTGCCGTCCTTTTCGCAGGCATGGATGACCTGCGGTATCCGCTCCAGCTCCTCGGCGGACAGTGCCACCACCACCTCGTCGGGCTTCGTCTCCCGGAAGATTTTCTCCAGCGCGTCGTAGTCGCCGCAGTAGGGCAAAGCCCTCCAGCTGTCCCTTTCGGCGACGTAGCCCACCACATGATAGCCGAGATTTCTGTCGGAGATGACCTTCTTCAGATACATCTCCGCGCTCTCGCCGCAGCCCACCACCAGCACGCGCTTCTGGTTGTAGCCCATGGCGCGGTAATGCCGCAGCACCGAGCGCAGCACGGCACGCTTCGCCGTCAGCAACGCCGTGGCGGCGGCGTAGAAGAACGCCACCGACCAGCGGGACGTCTCCTCGAAGCGCAGAATGTACATCAATGCCATGACGATCAACGCCACCAGCAGCTCCAGCAGAGCCACCCGCCCCGCCTCCACGTGGAAGCGTATGGTACGGAAGGAGGCGTACAGCCCCGCCACGGCGAACACCACCAGCGTCAGCCCCGCCGCGGCCACGCCCAGCCACACATAATGGCTCAGGGGCATGGCATACGTGCCGTGGAACACGGCAAAGCGCAGCCAGTAGGAGACGAGCATGGCTAAGAACACCGCCGCCGCGTCGGTCACAATGTGCAGTTGGTTCAGCAGTCGTTGATTTTCCCGTATCATTTGTTCCGTTCCTCTATACCGCCCGCGGCGGACATATACAGCTCCATCACCTGCGGCAGCACGGCGTCCAGCCTGTACGGCTGCACCCTCTGCCGTCCGTTCTGTCCCATCTGTGCCCGCAGCTGCCTGTCCTCCGCCAGCTGCCGCACCTTCCCGGCGAAGCTGTCCTCGTCGTCGTAGGGGAACAGAAACCCGTTCTCCCCCTCTGTTACCAGATCCGTATGCCCCTTCACGCGGCTGGCGACCACCGGCAGCGCGCAGCTCATGGACTCCATAATGTTAAAGGGCAGCCCCTCGGAGCGGCTGGCGGACACGGCGATGTC
>OHSI01001750.1_pt1 | contig 10514 bp, 8 predicted proteins | sample 1578641 | NCBI WGS metagenome assembly OHSI01 (sample SAMEA3879535, study PRJEB24766) | human gut metagenome | biome: human-associated habitat; feature: feces | place: USA | collected 1985/1987 | reverse complement strand
ATGCTGCCAGAGGATCCTGCGAAAGGATGAACATCTGTTTGCTGGACGTTGCCATCCCTTCGATGAAATCACCGGCGAAATCACCATTGTCCGGCTGCATTTTCAGCCTATACGAGAGAGTCGCAGGGTTGAAAGTGACACCGATGGACCAATCGCCGCGCTTTGGTGAGAAATGGGGAGCCTTGTCAGAGTACACATGATTGCACGTGATACGCTTGCCTTCAGGGACATTGCTCTCCCCCTGTGCCTTAGCGCCCACGGATGCCAATGTCAATGCCGCAAGACTCAATATCAGAATTTTTTTCATTATAAAGTCGATTAAATGTTAGTTGTTGAAATTCAGACATGCAGACATCTGTCATGCAAGACATGAAGAGCATTACGGCTGAACAAGTCCAGGCTTGGAAATATATGCAGCAGGTTTCATGTCAAGCTGGAAATAGGCTGCAGTGCCACAAGTAACCGATTTGGCAACCTCCGCATGGAAATACGTGTTGCCGGTGTGTTTGGAGGAGCTGCCTGTTTCTGATGCTTCTGACTGTGACATTGCGGAGCATTCCACTTTGATTTCCAGATTCTGGCCTACAGGACATCCGATAGTAGTCTCAAAATACCCGTTAGGGAGAGTCTTGATGGCTTTCAATGCATATTCCACATTTCCCTTGTCATCTTTCTGTCCATAGAAAATGTTCACATCCAGACCTACACCTGCAGGAACCGGATCTTTGCCTGTAGGAACGAATCTCACGTGACCGCAGACAATGCTCTTCACCGGAAGGTTGGCTTCCGTAAGGTCAGTAGGGTCCACATTCTCGCAGGATACACAGGCTGTTCCTGCCAATGATACTATAACCAGGAGGCATGCAAGTCCTTTCATCTTGGCGATGGACATTTTCCTGAATTCCTTGAGCATCGGTTCCAATGCGAGGGAAGCTTTTCGTGCGCGCAATCCTGCCGCCTTGTTTCCCTTCTTCTCCTGTATTTTTAATATAAAAAGCTTTCTTGTTTCCGTAATCATCATAGAGAGTAATGCGCGCATACTGTTCACTAATTGTGGTAGCCTTCGCGCCGAGTGCAGGTTTTATAGTTCGCGTACCAACCGAACCATTCTCGAAATCAATGATTTCCGCGCGACTGATATATACACAATTACCATACTCGTAAGGGCAACAATCCATATCTACATAATTATATGCACCTTTTGGAAGCGTCACATATGTATCTTTTCCAGATTCGAATTTATAGTTCCACCCCTTCGCGACAGCACCCTGAGAACCAGGAACATAATAGCTTAATCTGAACCAAATGCCATCGTTGAAATTCATAAACTTCTTCACTTTGAATCTCGACTCGATCTCGGTTCCGTAAGCATCTTTGGCTACCAATGTATACTCATCGGTACGATAATCATTTGGATAGCTCGTTGGAGACAACGCATATATGGAAGCATCTCCACCAGGCAACGCTCTGAGTGTACTGCTATAATTTAATTTAGGATAAGTTTTAACACACGACCACTTGACTGGCGAACCAGATTTCACAAAATCAGTTGCAGATGTTCCGACTCTGAAGTAAGTGTTTCCGTTATTGAAAAAGAGGCAATCATCTGAAGTACTCCACGTGCTCTTGTAATAAGAGATATAAATTTTCGCGCCTTCCGGGAACTGGAACTCTGCCGAACTGATATATATCTTCTTGACCTGCCCGATTTCGTCTTCCACAGAAATCAGCATAGCTTCCATTTTGCGGTTAGGAGTGAATTCGATGGACATCAACGAACCGGAGCTGTTGTTATTCAGCTTCGTCGTACCATATACGCTACCCAGGACACCGACATTTTCCCACTTCAGGCCGTCATAGGAACTATCAACTGTAAGCTTCGCAATATCAATCGTAGCGGTCTTGCCGATATCCACCTTGGCGTTGCTGGTATATGACTTGCCGTCCACAGTCACCCTCAGATTCTGAACTCCGCTGAAGGCATTAGGACTATCAATGATGATTTTATGCGTGAGCCTGTTGCCGGCATCATCGGTGCAGACAAGGGTTGCCGTCTTGCTGCCGCTGAAAGTAGTAGTAGAAATCGGAGCGACGACAACACCGCTGGCACCGACTGGGGTAAGACTGCATTCACACGAAGGAGATTCGATTGTCCACTTGAAATTAGTGAATGTGGTGAGGTAATTTCCGGAAGCATCCATAAGGCCGAATGCTTCATCGTTTCTGCCGTCATATGATGCACGGATTGTCGTGCTTTCACCTACAGGCTCAATCTTGCCACCCACCCGGATACAGATCTTCGTCCCCGCCGGGAATGAAGCCTTGGATACCCTGACAGTGAATTTACGTGTATGCTCTCCGCTTTCGTCGGTCGCTGTGATTTCAGCGGAACCATACTCGCCAAATGTCTTTATCATCGCCCATGGAGAAAATCCGACGCCGTCACTTGATGCCGACTCGACCTTGGCTACGGATTCATTGCTGCTGGTCCAGACGGCATTGACCGCAGGAAACATCTGCACTTGCATAGTGGCATTTCTGGCCATTTCCTCCACATCGTTTACAGGAGTTTCCGAATACATCCGGCAAATCTTCGTATCGGATGTAAAATCATGCTTCTGTCTGGTGATGGTAAAGGTTTTCGTATAGACATTGTCATCCTCTTTCAGAGATACGGATACCTTGGCAGCCCCGACCTCGGACTGTTCCTCGACCATAAGAAGAATCTTACTTTCGCTGCGTTTATATTTGGTTATGGAAACGATTCCCGAATTTTCATTATAAACCTCCACCGAGGATTCAAGAAGGCTGCTTCCATCTACTCTGATCATTTCAATTGAACGTTTCCCATCTTCTGAAGGCATACCGATATCAGTGATGTCGAAAGAGTCATCGTCCGGAATCTCCACATAACCGCTTTCACCTGATATTGATCTCCTCATGAGCTTGAAGATTGCAGGATAGACCGTAACCTCGATTTTCTGTGACGCGTCCGAATTATTATAAGGAGTCACCGTGATCTTGCATCCGCCCTCTTTCTTGGCATTGACAAAAGCCTTACCGCTTTCAATGACTACTTCTGCGATTTCCGGATTGTCCGATTTCCATTCCAGCGACGCGGCATTGGCCTTGGCAGGTTCCACTGTCAGTTTTATAGGCGTCGGCATGTCCATGTATGCGCTCATTGTCTTAGGGACGCTGAAACTGGTGACCGGAATCGGCACCACCTGCACGTCCAGGGTAGCCGAGACGTTGCCGCATTTGACAGTGATGACGGTATTTCCCGGCGCAATGGCTGTCACTTGGCCGTTGAACACTTCCGCTATGTTTGTATCAGAAGAGGACCATTCCATGACTGCAGTAGCCGCCGCACTCTCTGGAACAGTGGCATACATTATATATCCAGTCTGGCCTTGGGAAAGGACCATGGACGCTGATGCAGGATCCACGAAATATATCTTTTCGAGGGTATCTCCTTCCCCTTTTTCCTTTTTGCAGGAAAATGCGCATGCAAGCGACAGTAGTACTGCGACTGCTGCCGTAAAGTGCCGCATTGGATTTTGGATAATTTTAGGTATCATGATAAATCTGTATTTTTAGTGTCGGGCTAAGTTTATCGCCATTTATAACGTTTTTGCAAATGTAGAGCACCGGAACATTGAAACCTATAGGTAATTATACGTATTTTTCATTACGTAGGTAATCTCAAATCCGACTTTTTTTCACAACTGCCACATAAAAAGGCATTTTTTTATTTCCGAAAACTCATTGATTTTTATTAGATTTGCGCTTACGGTCTGACGGACCACCACAATACAAGAAAAACTGATGAACAAGATAATCACGATACTGATAACGGTTCTGACAGCGCTTAACCTTCAGGCCGCAGACGTTGACTCACTTTTCACCCGATGGGAAAGCCTTACCGGAAGCCGGCGCGTGCGTACCGGTAATGAGCTTCTGGAGTTAGGCTACAAGGAGGGCATCATCCCGGAAAAACACACATACGGAAGAAGCCAGGCCATAGAATCCGAAGCGCGGATCTATGATATGATGTCGTGTTGGTATTTTGCCAATGACAAGTTCGACGAGGCATTGTCCGTGGCGCTCATGGCATTGCCCCTGTGCGAAAAATGCGATGACGAGACTCTGCTTGGCGACTGCATCAACAACATCGGCATCATCTACCAGCGCAAGTGAATGTTCGGTCAGGCCATAACCTATATGGAACGCGTTTACAGGCTGGACCTGAAATCAAAGAACAAGAGCGGAATGAGTTCCACGATGAACAATCTCGCGACTCTGTATCTCGCGACCGGTCAGGCCGAGACGGCATTGGGCTATGTTCTGCCGGCGATTGACATCGAAAGGGAAAGCGGTGACAGACAGCGGCTTGCGATCAGGCTCGGTCTCGCCTCAGACATATGGCTCGAAATGGGACACAGTGAGAAAGCATTGTCCTGCGTGGAAGAGGCATATCAGCTGGACAGCCAGGACAAGCGGGAAGGTAAGGCCGCGATCAGACTTTCCCAGAAAGCGGCGGTGCTGATTGCCAGAGGGGAAGACATTGAAGCGGAAAAATGCATTCTCAAGGCTATCCCTATCTTGGAGCAGAAAAACAATATCACGTCTCTGGCCATCTGTTACAACCAACTGGGGCATCTTTACTATAAGTCGGAGCTCTACAAGCAGGCCGAGAAAACTTACAGGCAGGCCAGCGAATATGCATTGAAATCAGGAAGCGACTATGTCAGAAAGAAGGCGCTGAGCGGCCTGTGGCTATGCCAGAAGCATCTTGGCAGGCTGTCGGACGCTCTGGAGACTCTTGAACAATACACCCAGCTTTCAGAGAAGATTTCCGAGGACAGGGCAGACTCGGCCGTGGAGAATTTCCGCGTAAGGTACGAGACGAAGGAAAAAGAGGAGAACCTGCTCCGTGAGCAGGAAATGTCCAAGACCAGATTTGCCATAATGATGTGTCTGGGTGTGTTCTGCATAATGCTGGCCATTCTGCTGGCTCTGTCATGGAGAATGCTCATCATCAGACGCCGCCAGGCAAGGATCCTGACCAAGAACGACGAGGTGAAGAGCAAGCTGCTGTCGCTGGTGCCGACGATAAAGGACAAGTCTGAGGCTGTCCAGCTGAAGAAGATTGTCAATGATATAGAGACGATGGATGATGTCCCGAAGATGACCAGCCGCGAGCTCGAGGTCATCAGGTTGTGCTGCGAAGGCAGGACGTCCAAGGAAATTGCCGGCAGGCTCAATGTCTCCGTCCGTACGATCGATACTCACAAGAGCAACATTTTCAAGAAGTTGAATATCTCAAGCACGGTGGAACTGGTCAGATACGCCGCTAAGGCCGGTCTTTATACTCCTAATGTATCCGGCCACGAGGACACGCCTGACTCATCAAAACAGCCTAATTCATAAAAACATTGTGAATTTCCCGTAATTTTTATACATTTGCGGACTATTATGCGCTTGCCGCATTGAAACGAAATAAAAAACATAAGAAAATATGGCACAAGAAACTCTTAAAGATCAGGAGAGACTGCAGAATGAGCAGGTTGCAGAAAAAGTATCTTCTGTAGAAAAATTCTTCAATGAAAACAAAAAAGTCATTTGGGGCTGTCTCGGCGCAGTCATCGTAGTCGGTGTTGCAGTTCTGTGCTACCAGAAGTTCTACGCTCAGCCGCAGAAAGCTGAGGCTGCAGAGCAGATGTATCAGGCAGAAGCCAATTTCCGCGCCCAGAACTATGACCTCGCACTCAACGGAGACGGAAACGTGCTCGGTTTCAGCCAGGTCATTGACCAGTACGGCTCTCATGCCGGTGCTGCTGCGTATTTCTATGCAGGTGTGTGCGAACTTCAGCTCGGCAAATTCGAGGAGGCTCTCTCCTACCTCAGCAAATACAACGGAAAGGATGAGATCCTGAAGGCAAGAGCGCTTGCTTGCAAGGGTGACGCTTATGCAGGACTCGAGAAATACAAGGAAGCTGTAGGATGCTACGAGAAGGCTGCAGGTGTTGTGGACAACATGTTCGCTGCCGCTTATCTTCTGAAGGCGGGTGTCGCATGCGAGGAACTCGGTGATGACGCCAAGGCTCTTTCTTTCTACAAGAAGATCAAGGACCAGTATCCTCAGTCAATGGAAGGCTACGATATCGACAAATATATCAGCAGAATAGAGAACAAATAGATTATGGGAAGAGCTTTTGAGTTCAGAAAAGAGAGAAAGATGAAGCGTTGGGGCCACATGGCCAAGACCTTCACCAAAATCGGAAAAGAAATTACTATCGCTGTCAAGCAGGGCGGTCCTGATGTGATCGGCAACCCTCGTCTCCGTGCGCTCATCGCAGAGGCAAGAAACGAGAACATGCCTAAGGACAATATCGAGAGAGCCATCAAGAAGGCTACCGACAAGAGCCTCGGTGATTTCAAGGAGGTTACTTTCGAGGGTTACGGCCCGTTCGGTGTCGCTTTCCTTGTTGAGACTGCCACAGACAACAATACCAGAACAGTGGCCAATGTCCGCAGTTATTTCACAAAGTGCGGCGGCACACTCGGAACCAGCGGCAGCGTCAGCTTCATGTTCGACCACAAGTGCGTGTTCAGAATCAAGTACCAGGAAGGTCTTGACATCGATGAACTCCAGCTTGCACTTTGCGACTACGATGATGACCCTGAGGTGTTCATCGAGGAGCAGGAGGATGAGGACGAGAACATCACCAAGAACGTAGTGATCTACGGTGCCTACGAGTCTTACGGCGGTATCCAGAAGTTCATCGAGGACAATGGCTACGAGCTCGTATCCGGCGGTTTCGAGAGGATTCCGAACACTGAACTGAAGGATGTAACTCCTGAGCAGCGCGAGACATTGAACAAACTCACCGATCTTCTCGAGAACGATGACGATGTCACCAACGTTTACAGCTTGATGAAACCGGCAGAGGAATAATTCGTCTGCAAGACAATAAATAATAAAGGATTCACCCCGACTGAGATTCGTTTCAGCCGGGGTCGTTTTTTGCACATTCGCATTTGGACGAAATAATTGTTATATTTGCAGGTTATTAGATTCGAGTATTACTTAATAATATATACAGCACAAATGAGTATCCAGCAGGATAATATCAAGAAACTGGTCGAGCGCAGAGCGGCAGCCGCTATGGGCGGTGGACAGAAACGCATCGATGCACAGCACCAGAAAGGAAAACTCACTGCGCGTGAGAGAATAGCATTGCTCCTGGACGAGGGCAGCTTCGAAGAATTCGACATGTTCGTACAGCACCGTTGCACGAATTTCGGAATGGAGAAACAGCACTTCGACGGAGACGGAGTGCACAGGACTTCACGGTATCCGGAGGTTCTCTCGGAGAAGTTATGGCGCAGAAAATCTGCAAGGTTATGGATATGGCCACGAGAAACGGTGTGCCATGCATCGGACTGAACGACTCGGGCGGTGCCAGAATTCAGGAAGGAATCAATTCATTGGCAGGATTCGGTGAAATTTTCGAAAGGAACATCCTCTCTTCAGGTGTGGTTCCACAGATTTCAGGAATTTTCGGACCTTGCGCCGGCGGAGCAGTCTATTCACCGGCATTGACCGACTTCACCATCATGGTGAAGAACACTTCTTACATGTTCCTTACAGGCCCGGCAGTGGTCAAGAGCGTGACCGGCGAGACAGTGTCCTCTGAGGACCTTGGCGGCGCGAGCGTTCATGCCACCAAGAGCGGTGTGGCACATTTCGCGGCAGAGAACGATGAGGACGGCATCCGCATCATAAAGGAGCTCCTCAGCTACATTCCGCAGAACAATATGGAGGAGGCTCCGGTTGTTCCGACCAATGACCCTGTCAGCAGGACTGACGATGCATTGAACGAAATCATCCCGGACAATCCGAACAAGGCCTACGACATGTACTATGTCATCCGCAGCATTGTCGATGACGGCAAATTCTTCGAGGTGCACCAGTCATATGCGAAGAATATCATCGTGGGATTTGCCCACATGAACGGACGCAGCGTAGGTATCGTGGCGAACCAGCCTAAATATCTCGCAGGCGTATTGGACATCAACGCTTCCAGAAAGGCGGCGCGTTTCGTTCGTTTCTGCGATGCCTTCAACATTCCTCTTGTCACTCTGGTTGACGTGCCTGGCTTCCTCTGCGGAACCCAGCAGGAATACGGAGCCATCATTGCCAATGGAGCGAAACTCCTCTATGCTTATGGCGAGGCTACGGTTCCTAAGGTGACAGTGACATTGAGAAAATCATACGGCGGAGCACATATCGTGATGAGCTGCAAGCAGATACGTGGTGACATAAATTACGCCTGGCCTTCTGCCAACATCGCGGTCATGGGTGCTGACGGTGCCGTGCAGATTCTTTACGGCAAGGAAATCAAGGCCGTGGAAGATCCTGCCGAGCAGGCTAAGCTTGCAGAGGAGAAGAAAAATGAGTACAACGATCTCTTCTGCAATCCTTATCAGGCAGCCAAGATGGGCTACATTGACGATATCATTGAACCTAGAAATACGAGATTCCGCGTTATCCGCGCATTGGAGCAGCTCGCCGGCAAGAAGCAGACTCTTCCAGCCAAGAAGCACGACAATCTTCCACTATAAAGCAGACGGACAATGAAACGTATATTATTGACAATCAGTACAATCCTTGCGTTTTCGATAGGTTCCGCCCTGGGTCAGAATGTCAGTGACCTTATAATTTCAGAGGTTCTGGCAGAGCCGGACAGCACCGGCATCGTGGATGACTACGGAAGACGTAACGGATGGATTGAGATTTTCAACAAGTCTCAAGGGACGGTCAATTTCGGCGGCTGTTTCCTGTCCAATGACAGGAACAACCTGAAAATGAGCCTGATCCCGAAAACTGACAGCAGGACCAAGATAGGTCCTCGCCAGACGGTTCTGTTCTACGCAAGCGGAAACGGAAAGGAGGGTACTTTCTATGCCGATTTCAAAGTAGCGAAAGGCTCTACGGTCTATCTGGTCAGCAATGACGGACGCACCGTTATCGACTCTCTTGAAGTTCCGGCAACACTCCCTGCAGGCAAATCCGTAATCAAACTCGCCCACGACCTCCGCCAGATGGAATTCGTGACTGAGACGGAGGCGGCTGTACCTACGCCAGGCTCCATAAACGGGTCCCAGAACGTGGAGACCGGAAGCCAGAGAATGGAAAAAGAGGACGAGCACGGGTTTGTTCTTACACTCGTGTCGGTATCTGTGGTATTTACAGCGCTCATCATCCTGTGGTGGCTGTTCAGCCTCCTGGGAAAGGTGTCCGGCGGTGAAGGCAAGAAATCCTGCACATGCAAGAAGGAGAGCCGCGCCAAAGCCGGCAAATCCGGAAAGATGACACCTGAGACTGCCGCTGCGATAGCAATGGCATTGGACCAGGAAATGAACGGCGAGGTGTATGCGGCCATAGCTGCAGCTCTGCATCTCTATGCTGAAGAGTCCGTACACGACAAGGAAAGCTTCGTCATCACGATTCAGCGCAAGCAGAGCAGCTGGAACAGCAAAGAACAGAATTTCAGGCAATTGCCGAGATAATCAACAGATAAAAAACAAATATTATGAAAGAATATAAATTCAAGATCAATGGAAATGACTACAATGTAGCTATCAATTCCACCAACGGCAACCTTGCAGACGTTACTGTCAATGGCGTGTCATATCAGGTTGAGATGGAGAATGCCATGCCTGCTGCTGCGCCAGTTCAGGCTGCACCGGTGGCCGCTCCTGTTGCCACACAGGTTGCTACACCTGCTGCCGCTCCGGTTCAGGCTGCTGCTCCTGCTGCAAAACCTGCCGGCGAGGGCAAGCCTGTAACTTCTCCTCTTCCTGGAGTCATCATCGAAGTATCTGTAAAAGAGGGTGATACCGTGGCTGCAGGACAGAAAGTAGCGGTTCTCGAGGCAATGAAGATGGAGAATGAAATCCAGGCTGACAGAGCGGGCGTCGTGACCAAGATCAATGTAAGCAAAGGCGATTCAGTGCTGGAAGGCGCCGCTATCGTAACTATCGCATAATTCCCTGCTTATGGATCAGATAATAAGCAGTTTACAGCAATTCTGGGAGTTCACGGGTTTCTGCAATATGACTTGGCAGCACATCGTGATGATTGCCATCGGAATTGTCTTTATAACATTGGCCATTGTCAAGGAATGGGAGCCTCTGCTCCTGGTGCCGATCGGCTTCGGTATGATCATCGGAAATATCCCAATGTTTCCGGGACTGAATATCGGAGTCTATGAGGACGGCTCTGTGCTGAACATCCTTTATCAGGGTGTGCGCCAGGGGTGGTATCCTCCGCTGATTTTCTTAGGAATCGGTGCAATGACGGATTTCTCCGCACTTATCTCTCAGCCGCGCCTGATCCTTATCGGCGCTGCCGCACAGATGGGTATTTTCGGGGCATATCTGTTGGCATTGTCAATGGGATTCACGCCTAATGAGGCCGGCGCTATCGGTATTATCGGTGGTGC
>OHSI01001749.1_pt1 | contig 10517 bp, 7 predicted proteins | sample 1578641 | NCBI WGS metagenome assembly OHSI01 (sample SAMEA3879535, study PRJEB24766) | human gut metagenome | biome: human-associated habitat; feature: feces | place: USA | collected 1985/1987 | reverse complement strand
AGGCCTGATTATCGTGCCCTTCCTTGCCTTTTATTTTCTTAAGGACTGGCGTGAGCTGCGCTTGATGGTGATTAATCTGTTCAACTACGACGCGCAGGAGAAGGCGGCGGAGGTTGTGGACGAAATCGGCAGAACCATGAGCGCCTATGTGCGCGGTATGGGCAAGCTGAGCCTGATTTCCGGCTTCGTTATTACCATCGGCACGGCTTTTTTGGGTATTGACTTTCCGCTGGTGCTCGGCTTTTGGGCCATCCTTGCCGAAACGGTACCGGTAGTCGGCCCGTTGATGGGCGCTGTGCCTGCTGTATTTATTGCCTACGGTCAGGCGCCGGAGGCTGCCTTCCATGTAGCGCTTTTTTATCTGGTATATTATCAGCTGGATGCTAATTTTATTATGCCTAAGCTCATGGGACAGAAGATTGATTTGCATCCTGTAGTTTTGATTATCAGCCTGCTCATCGGTGCTAAGCTGTTCGGTATTCTGGGTATGGTTTTTGCCGTACCTGTAGCAGCGGTTTACAGAGTGTTGTACAAGCAGCTGTGGCATGCCGGTGAAGGACGGGAGAATTAAATGTTTTTTTGCTTACGTAATACATTGGAGCTTGATGCTGCGCGGCCTGTGAGCGACATGGCCGCATTTTTTGACTATCAGCCGGCACCGTCAGCCGCGCTTACGCTGACGCTTGCGCGTGAGCAAGGCTGCGTCAGCGCCTGCCTGCAAGGCGCTGAGCAAAGCTTTACAGCGAGCGAGCCTTGCAGCGAAGCTGCTGCGAGCGGCGAGGTAACGCGTTGCGTGAAGCTTGTTGTGCTGAAGGTTTTTGCCGAGCTTACCGGTCTGCAGCCTAAGCTGCCGTGGGGCATTCTCACAGGTGTGCGCCCGACGAAGCTGGCGCATAAGCTGCTGGACAGCGGCGTAGAGGCTGCAGCTTTGCCGGAATATCTGAGCGAAAATTATTTGCTGCCAATGACGCAGGGAAGGCTGCTTACGGACATTGCTCTGAAGCAGAAGCATATCCTCAGCGACAGTACGCGCCTTACGGATACAGGTATTTATATCGGCGTGCCGTATTGTCCTTCGCGCTGCAGCTATTGCTCGTTTCCGGCGGGAATTGTGCCGCAGGATGAAGAATCTCAGCAAAACTTTGTAAATATGATTGAACAAGACCTGCAAAATGTGGTACAATTAATAGGTATGCATAGCTTGCGTGTAAAATCACTTTATATTGGCGGCGGTACGCCCACGAGCTTGAGTGATAAGGTGTTTGCACGTCTGCTGCAGGCAGTGGAACGAAAACTGCTGCAAAGCAACTGCGAAGGCTTACAGCATTTGCGCGAGTTCACGGTAGAGGCCGGTCGCCCGGACTGCTTCAGTGCGGCTAAATTGGCGGCGATGGAGGCGGCGGGAGTGAACCGCATCAGCGTCAATCCGCAGAGCTTCCATGATAAAACGCTGCAGCTGATTGGCAGGCGTCATAGCGTCAGGGATTTTTACAATGCCTATGAGCTTGTGCGCAAAAGCAGGATTCCTGTTGTGAATGTGGATCTGATTATCGGTCTGCCGCAGGAAACGGAGCAGGAGATTGCATATTCTCTGGAGCAGGCAGTAAAGCTGGCGCCGGAGAACTTGACAGTGCATACGCTTACGCTGAAGCGCAGTGCGCCGCTCTTTCAGAAGCAGAAGCAGGCAGTGCTGACTACGCAGGCAGCGGAAAAAATGGTGCAGCGGGCCGCTGAGATGGCTGCTGCGATAGGGTTAGAGCCTTACTATCTGTACCGCCAGCATTATATGCTGGGGCATCTGGCAAACATCGGTTATGCCAAGCCGGGTACGGAAAGTATCTATAATATCCAGATGATGGAGGAACGTCATCCGGTGATTGGTGTGGGACCTGCATCTGCCAGCAAGGTGCCTTTGCCTGACGGACACCATCTGCATAAACTGAATATGCCGAAAAATGTGGCAGTGTATGGGGCGCGCCTGCAGGAGCTGGCAGAGCGTCGCCGTGATTTGTTTAATATAGAAGGCACAGACCTGTAAATGGGTATGAGTGCCGTTAGGAGAGGATAGACTATGCTGACAACAGCACCCAGAGGTACGAAGGATATTATGCCTTCCGACGTTAACGCATGGCGTTATCTGGAAGAAACCATGCGCAAGATTTGCGCGCAATATGGCTACAAAGAAATCAGAACTCCTGTGTTTGAGCATACAGAGCTGTTCCAACGCGGTATCGGTGATACCACCGACGTAGTTGAAAAGGAAATGTATACCTTTACCGACCGCGGTAACCGCAGCATTACTCTGCGTCCGGAAAACACCGCCAGTGCTGTCCGCGCTTACGTTGAGCATAAGCTTAGCAAGGATGACGCTGCCACGAAGTTCTATTACATCGGACCTATGTTCCGTTATGACCGTCCGCAGGCAGGCCGTCTGCGTGAGTTCCACCAGTTCGGTGTAGAAGCTCTGGGCGTAACCGGTCCGAATGTTGATGCGGAAATCATTCTGCTGGCTGTGCAGGTACTGCAGAGCCTGGGCCTGAAGGATTTGAAGCTGAAAATCAATTCCGTAGGCTGCCCCAAATGCCGTCCGCAGCACAGAGAAAAGCTGCAGGCTTTCTTCAAGCCTAACTTTGACGAGCTGTGCAAGGATTGCCAAGGCCGTTTCGACCGCAATCCGCTGCGTCTTTTGGACTGCAAAAATCCGCACTGCCATGAGCTGGGCGAGGGCGCACCGAGCCTGGAGGAATGCCTGTGCGATGAATGCAAGGAACACTTTGAGGGCCTGAAGCAGCTGCTGACCGCTGCAGGTGTTGAATATGAGGTTGACCACAATCTTGTGCGCGGCCTTGATTATTATACAAAAACTGCTTTTGAAATCCAGTACGCTCCGCTGGGCGCACAAAGCGCTGTTTGCGGCGGCGGCCGTTATGACGGACTGGTACAGGAAATCAGCGGTGACGAAGCCCGCCCCGGCATAGGCTTTGCTATGGGTATGGAGCGCGTGCTGCTGGCTCTGGAGAAGCAGAATCTGCTACCCAAATTTGATGAAAGCATAGACGCATATGTTGTCTGCCCCAAGCAGGAAAACTTTGCGCTGGCTTTCAAAACCGCCATCGAGCTGCGTCGCAACGGCTTTAAGGTTGAATACGACTTTAACGGCCGCAGCATGAAGTCCCAGATGAAGCAGGCCAACAAATTCCAGGCTAAGCAAGTGTTAATATTTGGCGATGATGAGCTCAGTCGTAATGCCGTTACTGTGCGTAACATGGCAACAAGCGAGCAACATGAAATCGCTGTTAATGATATTATTAGTTATTTCAATACTTTATAAGTAGAGGTGCTAAAGATGATTAATGAAAAACGCAGCCATCATTGTGGTGTGCTGACCAAGGAGCAAGCCGGTGAACAGGTTGTACTGTGCGGCTGGGTTGCTAAACGACGTGACCACGGCGGATTGATTTTTATCGATTTGCGTGACCGCAGCGGTATCGTGCAGGTTGTTGCCGATCCCGAAAGTGCAGGCAGCAGCTTCAAAACTGCCGAGGACATCCGTAACGAATATGTTATCAAAGTAATTGGTAATGTACGTCTGCGTGATGAGGACACCATCAACGAAAACATTCCTACCGGTACTATCGAAGTACTGGCACATGATATCGAAGTGCTGAACGGTGCTAAAACTCCTCCGTTCTACATCAAAGACGGCATTGATACCGATGAAAACCTGCGTCTGAAATACCGTTATCTGGACCTGCGCCGTCCGGAAATGCAACGCAACCTGATTCTGCGTCATAAAGTTGCTAAGCTGATGCGCGACTATCTTGATGATAACCATTTCCTCGAGATTGAAACTCCGATGCTGTGCAAATCCACTCCGGAGGGTGCTCGTGACTACCTCGTTCCGAGCCGTGTAAACCCTGGCAAGTTCTATGCACTGCCGCAATCTCCGCAAATCTTCAAACAGCTGCTGATGGTAGCTGGTATGGAGCGTTATTTCCAAATTGCCCGCTGCTTCCGTGATGAGGACCTGCGTGCAGACCGTCAGCCGGAATTCACCCAGCTGGATATGGAAATGTCCTTCATGGAAGTTGACGAAATCCTGGAGCTGATGGAAGGCTTAATCCACCACATCTTCAAGGGTGCTCTGGGCAAGGATATCCAGATTCCTTTCCAACGTCTGACCTGGGACGATGCTATGGATCGTTTCGGCAGCGACAAACCGGACCTGCGCTTCGGCATGGAGCTGAAAAATGTCAGCGAAGCTGTTCAAGGCTGCACCTTCCAGGTATTCAACAATGTTATCGCTAACGGCGGTCAGGTAAAATGCATTAACGTTAAGGGTTATGCAGATATTCCGCGTCGTCAGTTGGATGAGCTCGTTAAATTCTGCGGCATCTACGGTGCTAAGGGTATGGCTTGGCTGCAATTCCCGGCAGAAGGCGGCGTAAAATCCTCCATCGCTAAATTCTTCAGCGATGAAAACATCGAAGCAATCAAAAAAGCTGCTGAAGTTGAAGCAGGTGACCTGCTGCTCTTCGTTGCCGATAAACCGTCTGTAGTTGCTGCTTCTCTGGGCGCACTGCGTATCGAAATGGCTAAACGCCGTGGTCTGATTGATCCGGATAAGCTGGCCTTCACCTGGGTAGTTGACTTCCCGATGTTCGAGTACAACGAGGAAGAAAAACGTTATGTTGCAATGCACCATCCGTTCACCGCTCCGCGTGACGAGGACCTGCCGCTGCTGCTGACCAACCCCGGCAAGGTATATGCTAAGGCTTATGATATGGTTCTGAATGGCACCGAAATCGGTGGCGGTTCCATCCGTATCCATCGCCGCGACGTACAGAAGAAGGTATTCGAAGCTATCGGCCTGTCCGATGAGGAAGCACAAGAGAAGTTTGGCTTCATGATGAACGCATTCGAATACGGTGCTCCGCCACACGGTGGTCTGGCATTCGGTCTTGACCGTCTGATCATGATTATGGCTCAGCGCGATTCTATCCGCGACGTAATTGCTTTCCCGAAAACTCAGAGCGCATCCGACCTGATGACTCAGGCTCCTAACGATGTTGATGAAAAACAACTGCGTGAGCTGCACATCAAAACCAGCCTGCTGATGAAGAAGGACAAAGAAGACAAATAAGCACTTTAGCCTGCTTCTGTCAAGAGGATAAAGCAAAATAAATATTCAAAAATTTTTAATGGAAGCGTTGAAAAACGCTTCCATTTTTGGTATTATATGTATGTCGATAGAAGTTAAAGACAATTGAAGAATAGTTGTTAATTATACCCCTGCGATGTTCGTTACATTGCTCCAAAGGTTTTGAGCCAACACTCTAACCTAGGGAGCCTGATACTCCTTCTTTCAAAAACATGCCTCCTTTGAGTGGACGTTTGCGATTGGTAGGGAAGGCACCCACCTGCACATGCAGGTTCAAAACACGGAGCTGGACGGCATTGTGGGGATTAATTTTTTTATGAGATAATTTTTGGCACAGAAAGATACAGGTAAAGAGCGATGGAAAATCTATTCGGTAATTTATTTGAAACTGAAAAGCGACAGACGAAGCCTTTGGCTGACCGCATGCGTCCCGAACGCCTCAGCGACTTTGTAGGGCAGGAGAGCGCCGTGGGCGCAGGCAGTCCGCTGCGCCGCATGATTGAGCGTGATGTACTGCAGTCCGTGCTCTTTTACGGACCTCCGGGAACAGGCAAAACAACGCTGGCGAAGGTCATCGCGCATGTCACCGGCGAAAAGTTTGAGGCCATCAATGCCGTTTCCAGCGGCGTGCCCGAGCTGCGCAAGCTCATCGCCAAGGCGCAGGAGGACAGACGCAACGGACGCGGCCGTACTATCGTGTTTATCGACGAGATTCATCGCTTCAACAAGGCGCAGCAGGATGTGCTGCTTCCCTATGTGGAAAACGGCACGATAGTGCTCATAGGTGCTACTACCGAAAACCCTTTCTTCGAAATCAATTCGCCACTGCTTTCGCGTATGAAGGTGGTGCGTCTGGAAAAGCTGCAGGCAGCGCAGATTCAGCAGATTTTAGAGCGTGCGATTGCCGACCCGGAGCGTGGTTTTGCCGGCAGCTTTAAAGCGGAGCCTGAGGCGCTGAGGATTATTGCCGATTTTGCGGCAGGTGATGCCCGCAGTGCGCTGAACATTCTGGAGCAGGCCGAGTTCATGCTGCCGGAGGAGGGCGAGCGTGTGCTGACTGTAGCAACGCTGCGCAGCGTTATCGGTACGGCGCTGCAGCGTTACGATAAAAAGGGCGACCAGCATTATGATATCATCAGCGCTTTTATCAAGAGCATGCGCGGCGGCGATGCGGATGCAGCGCTGCATTATCTGGCGCGCATGATTGAGGGCGGTGAAGACGTACGCTTTGTGGCACGCCGCGTTGTTATCTGCGCAGCGGAGGATGTAGGTCTGGCTGACCCACAGGCGCTGGTGGTAGCCAACGCTGCGGCTCAGGCTGCCGATTTTGTCGGCTGGCCTGAGGCGCAGATACCGTTGGCGGAGGCTGTGTGCTATATCGCCAACGCACCCAAGAGCAACACAGCCTATATGGGCATTGCCAAGGCGCGCGCGGATGTGCGCAGCCGTAACTGCGGCAGTGTGCCCAAGCATTTGCGTGACGCGCATTATCCTGGTGCTGCCAAGCTGGGACATGGTATAGATTACAAATATCCGCACAACTTCCCCGGAGGCTGGGTGGAGCAGCAGTACCTGCCGGATGAGCTGGTGGGAACGCGCTATTACATTCCCAGCGGTCACGGTCAGGACAAGGGGCGCAGATAAAAATAACACAATTAGAAATTTAAGCTATACAGCTAAATTTTGCAGAAATTATTTGTGTCGCAATCTAGCATTTTTTCTGTTAATAGTGTATACTATACCTATATTATAGACTATTGTATTAGACAGAAAGGGTGTGAAGATCATAGCTTTAAGCAACAGGCAGAAGCAAATTGCTGAAATTGTACGTCTGGACGGACCTATTACCGGCGAGCATATAGCCGAAAGGCTGAATGTAACCCGCGCTGCCTTACGCAGTGATCTGGCAATCCTTGTTATGGGCGGTATTCTTGATGCGAGACCGAAGGTTGGTTATTTTTATACCGGTAAAAATACTTTGGGTATGCTGATGGAAGAAATTTCTGCTATTACTGTGCAGGATCTGCAGTCGGTACCGGTAGCGATTAAACATGACAAGAGCGCCTACGAAGCAGTTGTTACCATGTTCCTTGAGGATGTCGGAACGGTGTTCGTGCTGGATGAGGAAGGCATGCTGAACGGCATTTTGTCGCGAAAGGATTTACTGAAGGCTGCTATCAATAATAATGATTTGCGTGATATTCCCGTGGTCATGGTAATGACGCCGATTTCCAAAATCATCGTAGCTACTCCGGATGAGCCTGCCGCTTCGGCAGCTCGCAGACTGATTGACAATGAAATCGACTGTCTGCCGGTAGTAAAAATCATTGATGAAAAGAAGCGCATGTATCAGGTTCTGGGACGTATTACAAAAACTAATTTTACTCGTCTGCTGGTAGATCTGGCTGAGGGTAAGGGGGGTAATTATCATAATGACGAAGCTTAATCCGGTTATTTATGCTGTATCTGACTCTATTGGTGAAACTGCGGAGTCCGTAGTTAAGGCAACTACCAGTCAGTTCGTAGAAGAAAAATTTGATGTTATCCGTGTTCCTTACGTAAAGGACAAGGAACAAATTGATAAAATTGTAGAAGAGGCTGCAACAAATAATGCGGTTATCTGCTATACAATCGTATCGCCGGAGCTGCGCGAGCATATGGCGGACAAGGCTATGAGCAGTGATGTTGAGGTAGTTGACGTTTTGGGACCGATGCTGAAATCCATCGAAAAGTCTACTGGTCTGCTGCCGAAAAATCAGGCCGGCCTGATTCATTCTCTGGACCACGAATACTTCAAGCGTGTTGAGGCTGTGGAATTTGCTGTTAAATACGATGATGGCAAAAATCCTTTGGGTCTTTTGAAGGCGGACGTTGTTATTATCGGCGTTTCCCGTACCTCTAAAACTCCGCTGAGTATGTATCTGGCACACAAGCAGATTAAGGTTGCCAACGTGCCGCTGGTACCGGAGCTGGCTCCGCCTGAAGAGCTTTTCAAGGTGCCGCCGTATAAGATTATCGGACTGTTGATTGACCCGTTCAAGCTGAACGAAATCCGCAGCGAGCGTCTGAAAACCATGGGCCTGTCCGATACTGCAACCTATGCCGATATGAAGCGTATTGATGACGAGCTGGCTTACGCTAAGGGCATTATGCGCCGTCTGCACTGCCAGATTATCAACGTTTCCAACCGTGCGATTGAAGAAACCGCCGGCATTATCATGGAGTATGTGCGCAAGAACAAGGAACGCCATCACGAAAACTAAATCAGTGTAGCTCTGAGCTGCTGTTGCAGTGAGTCAGAAAGTAAACGGCCATTGGCAGCAAAGCGTCTGCCGGTGGCCGTTTTTGGATAAAGAGGGTTGAAGGAGGTTGCCTTAGTGCACAGATACGTTTTTCATATTCCCTGCGCTGTTTATGATAACGGTGCGTTAAAGTCTGCTCCGTGGCAGCAGGTGATAGATGAGTTTGCTGAGGTGCTGTATAAGCATACGGACGGCTTTTTCGTGCAGGATGCCGTGGGCTATTATAAGGGACGCAGTTATGCGGAAAAGCTGCTGGTGGCCTATACCGCTGCCGATATAACAGATGATTTTGTGCGCATTGCCCGCATTTTGCAGCAGGAATGCTATGCCTACGAGCGTGACGGTGAGCTTTTTATCGCCAAGTGATGCCTGCGCTGTAATCAAATTATGTTTTATGCAGCCTCGTAAGAGGGAATAGCTGTTGCAGGCAGTAGCACAAAGCTTTGCAAATATGCTATAATAATATATTATGATTTAGATTTAGAGGTGCAAAAAACTATGGCACGCTTTGCTGTAAAAACATTAGAATTTGATAAAGTAAAAAATATGCTGGCCTCCAAGGCCGCAACCTTTTTAGGCAAGCAAGCAATAATTTCCCTGCAGATTGAAAGTGAATTCAGTAAGGTTAAGCGCCTGCAGGAGGAAACTGCGGAAGCACTGCGCATTCTGGATGAAGGCAGACGTTTCCCCTTTGGCGGTGCGTTCAATATTACGGCCGATGTGAAGCGCGCGGAGCTTGGCAGCGTATTGGAGCCGGAGGAGCTGCAGCATATCCAGACAACGGTGCAGGCCTTTGCTTCGATGAAGGATTTCACTGCGGAAAATGCGGAAACAGCGCCTGATTTGGCTGAATATGGTGCGGAGCTGACGCAGTTTTCTCGTTTGGAAAAGCAGATTGGCAGTGCGATTGACGAGCATGGCGAAATCAAGGACAACGCTTCCCCGAAGCTCGGCGGTCTGCGTACTGCGATTCAGATTGCCAAAAACCGCGTGAAGGAAAAGCTCGACAGTATTCTGCATGACCCGAATAACCAGAAGTACTTCATGGATAACATCGTGACAATGCGCGGCGACCGCTATGTTATCCCTGTAAAGCAGGAATATAAGATGAACTTCCCCGGCATTGTGCATGACCAGAGCGGTACTGGTGCAACGCTGTTTATCGAGCCGCTGGCTGTTGTCAACCTGAACAATGATATCAAGCGTTATGTTGCAGAGGAGCACGAGGAAATCGAGCGTATTCTGCGTCAGCTCACGCAGAATGTGGGCGCGGAGGCGAAGGCACTGCTGGCTTCGCTGGAAATCTTTACTACGCTGGACGTTATCTGTGCCAGAGCTTTGCTGGCGCAGGAGCAGCATGCGGTACGACCGATGCTGGTGCTGTCCGGAGGCGAAGAAATTGCGCAGGGACGTCACCCGCTGCTGCCGAAGGATACGGTAGTGCCTTTGGACGTACAGTTGGGCGATAAATTCACGATGCTGCTGATTACCGGCCCTAATACTGGTGGTAAAACGGTTGCACTGAAGGCTGTAGGCCTCTTTGCGCTGATGGCGCAAATCGGTCTGTTTATCCCCGCAAGCAGTGCCAAGCTGCCGGTGTTCCGCGCAGTTTATGCGGATATCGGTGATGAGCAGAGCATTGAGCAGAGCCTGTCAACCTTCTCTGCTCATATGACTAATTTAATCAGTATTTTAAACGAGGTTAAAGCAGGAGATTTGGTGCTGATTGACGAAATCTGTGCCGGTACGGACCCGAACGAAGGCGCTGCGCTGGCTATGGCGATGCTGGAGCACCTGCATGAGCAGGGCGTGCTGACGATGGTAACAACCCACTACAGCGAGCTGAAAACCTTTGCCTACGGTCACGAGGGTATGGAAAATGCCAGCGTGGAGTTTGACCCCGTGTCGCTGCGTCCTACCTATCGCTTGCTGATGGGCGTGCCGGGAAGCAGTAATGCCTTCAATATCAGCCGCCGTCTGGGTTTGGCTGAGGATATTATCAAAAATGCCGGCGAGCTACTGAACCAGGAGCATGTGCATATGGAAAATGTACT
>OHSI01001733.1_pt1 | contig 10566 bp, 13 predicted proteins | sample 1578641 | NCBI WGS metagenome assembly OHSI01 (sample SAMEA3879535, study PRJEB24766) | human gut metagenome | biome: human-associated habitat; feature: feces | place: USA | collected 1985/1987 | reverse complement strand
TCATGCCACGAAAAGGAGGTTTGCAAATGGCAGATGATAAGAAAAACATTCCCGATGTAGCCTCACCTACTGAGGCACCCGCTCCTACGGTAGAAAATGTAGCTGCGCCGGAGAAGCCTGCTCCCGAGCCTGCGCTGACCGACGCAGAGACGGTCATGCTGGAGCAGGAGAGGCACGCGGCGCTCTTTGAAATGGGCGATGCCGTACCTGATCCCGCTGACACTGTTACCCTCGCCGAGGTGGAGGAGCCTGCCGCTCCCGAAGTCCCCAAGGCTGAAAAGGAGCAGGCGCAGCCGCCTGATCCCGGCAAGGATAATCCCACCCCGGCACATTCCGGCAAGGTGGTGGATTTTGCCGTCGCCCGTGATGAGGCGGCCAAGGATGAGAAAAAGGAGGTCAAGCAGATGCGTGACATCCTTTTGAAGCTGATGCTGGCTGATTTGGAGCCGGTATAAAACTTCATGCGTCGGAGGCACACCCATTTTTGATTTGTGTTCGTGCATGAAGTTTTTGTGCATCATTTTCGGTTGCCCCAACGGGGCGAGAAAATGGCACATTACGGATTGCTATGCCAGCATAGCAATCCCCATCGACATCCTTAACATGGGCGGTCAGGCGAGGTATAATATAGTCAGGATGAATGACCTCTTGCTTGACTGCCAGAGAGGAGGTTTATATGAAACAGTCAAGCAAAAAACACGAACTCGGCACAGCCGCTCTCTACTGCCGACTGAGCCGTGATGATAATATGGACAGCGAGTCCAACAGCATCCAAAATCAGAAGAAGATTCTGGAACGCTACTGCAAGGATCACGGGATTACTGCTTACCGCCATTATGACGAGGACGACGGTTATTCCGGCACAAACTTTGTTGAGGTAAGATAACGATACCTTTTTTGCAGAGGGTGTTATCTTACCTCTTTTTGATGTATGTTAGATAGCATAACTCTTTACGTCGGCTCCTATCTGTCTGAAATAGGAGATACTTTCGGTTGGCTTGTCGCCTGTATCAACTCTGCCGACAAAGCTATAAAAGATTTCAATTTTTCGGGTGTTCGTTTCCTTATCCAGTTCGTGAATAAGAATACGGTCGATAAATTCATGGACGTTCTCGTAAGTCAATTCCTCAATCGCCGTATATTTACGGACAAGGGTAACAAACCTTTTCACGTCTGCGCTGCGCTCGGCGGCGGTGTCAAGCTCCTGTGTCAATTCCGCGATACGTCGCGTCAGCGTCTTTTTTTCTTCATCATAGCCGGAAGTCAAGAAAGCAAACTGTTCATCAGAGAGTTTCCCTAAAGCGTTGTCCTCATACAGTTTACGGAATAAGACGTTTAATTCGCTCATTCTGCCCTGTGCCTTGTCAAGCTCCTTGTGCTGCTGCGCCATTGTTTTCTTCATGGCTTGCTCGCTGCACTCATTCGCCGTTTGGATAAATGCCTGTTCATGGGTCTGCACATAGGACAGTACCCGTTGCAGGTCGGCAAGGACAAGTTCTTTCAATACGCTTTTACGGATATAATGCGTGGTGCAAAGCTCCCCGGTTCTGATACGGTTTCGGTATTTCCCGCAAGTGTAAGCGTGTTTACGTTCCAATGTTCCGGCTCCCTGCTGCAAATACATTTTGTAGCCGCAATCTCCACAAAAGAGAAGTCCCGAAAAAATGTCGATTTCGTTTACTTTCGTAGGGCGATGTTTGGTAGCAATCCGTTTCTGTGCAAGGTCAAAGGTTTCTTCATCAATCAAAGGTTCATGTGTGTTAGGGAAGAAGTATTGCTTTTCTTCCGGGTTCTTCTTTGTCTTTTTTGATTTGTAAGATACCTTATAGCTTTTGCCTGTAATAGTATGCCCCAAATATTCCTTACGGGTAAGAATGTCATACAGCGTCTTATCCGGCCAGTTGTAAATACAGTTCGGGTGTGGGCGCGGGTGGCGGCAGCTCCCGGAACGACGATAACGCATTTCGGAAACGGTCAGTATTTCATGCTCTCGCAGCCAGTTCTGTATTTCACAAATACGGTCGCCGCGCACATACATAGCAAAAATCTGTTTTACAACGTGTGCTGTTTCCGGGTCGGGCAATAAATGATTGCGGTCGTTAGGGTCAGCTATGTAGCCGTAAGGCACTTCGCCATTGACGCGCTCGCCTTTCTGCGCCTTTGCCTGTTTGACCGCCCGAATTTTCTTTGAAGTATCGCGAGCGTAAAACTCATTAAACCAGTTTCGCAGCGGGGTAAATTCGTTGTCGTCCCTTGCTGTGTCTACACCGTCGTTAATGGCGATATAGCGCACTTCGTATTCCGGGAAAACAATTTCGATAAGCTCCCCGGTTTTAAGATAGTTACGTCCAAGACGGGAGAGGTCTTTTGTTATGACCGTTGCCACGTTTCCGGCTTCTACCTCGCGGAGCATGGATTGAAGCCCCTCACGCTCAAAACTTACACCGGAAAATCCGTCATCAACGAAAAAGCGCGTATTGAAAAAATGGTGGTCGTCTGCGTACTTCTGTAAAATTAGCTTTTGGTTCTGTATGCTTTCGCTTTCTCCGGCTTGCATATCCTCTTGACTTAATCTGCAATATAAAGCGGTTATCTTGTCTGCCTGTAACATTTTGTCCTCCTCTCTGACAGCAGACAAGCATGGTATTTGTACTGATAAAATTATACCATGAACCGCTGCTAAAGTCATGTCCTAAATATGAAAAAACGCCCTATTTTCGGGCGTTTGCGGCGTTTAGCTCCATATCTTTACGAATGAGCTTTTTTATCTTTTTGTCGAGTGTATCCGTCGCTCGTTCACTCTGCGCCGAACATACAAGATAAGTAACTTTTCCAATTTTGTGTTCCGTTGTGGTAACGGAAGATTGATTTTGCGACAAAAGAAAAGCCCCCTTTCTTTCGCTCGTTTAATAGTTCAGTTTATGAATAGTGGCAAGTCCACTATTCCCGGTAATTTATAAAGGAGCTTTAATCAGACGGTCAATTAGCTTCTTAACCTCACGGGAATTGCACCCCTGCGCGGTTCTCGCGCAGCCCTACCCATTGCCTGCGACGCTCTGAACGCTCGGACTATGGCGATAAGGGAGTATCATTATGTATTTTGCGCTTCGTCGCCGACAGGCTGCTATGCCTGTTTTCCGGCGTCGGTGTTGGTCGCTCGGTTATCCCGGGCGGGAAAGTCCCGCCGGGATAACGTCATGGCGCACCCGCCGCATGGCTCGGCGCAAAAGGAACGTATCTGATTTGCCCTATGCTGCGCCGCCGTTATCTTGCGCCGCTTTCTTTGTCAAGGTACAAAAGACAGAAATACGCAAAGCGGAAAGGGGTGGAACACTTCGCGTTTTTAATTATCTGTCTTAAAGGATAGGACAGCCCGCATGAGCTTTGCTTGCAGCCGTTCCCGTAAGTCCTCGTCTACGCCGTAATAGGTATTGCCGCTTTCGTCGCGGATTTTCTTCATAGACAAATGGGCTATGTAGCTTTGGTAGTGCTGCATTACAATTTTCATGGCGTCGGGGTCGCCCTTTGTCGCGGCTAAAATGACCGGGTAGGGTAACAAGCCGCGCTCATTTTCATTACAATTCGTTCCATTCATCAGCGCGTTCCTCCAAATATCGTTTTAGCAGTTCAAAAGAGCTTGTCCGTCTATACTGTACTGTGCTGCGGGGTACTTTCATAAGCTCCGCGATTTCAGCGTCGGTCATGCTGAAAAAGTAATACAGTAAAACAGCTTGCCGTTTTTCTTCCGGCAGGGAGTGCATTGCTTCGGCAAGCAGCTTCGCCGTAATCTTCAAACCGCCTGCACAAAAAGCGTCCTCGTCCTCATTGACAAAATATCTGTCAACGGTATAAAGCTGCTTTTCCTCATGCGGGGCAAGGTCTGAAAAGTTGACTTCGTGCTTTCGCCGACTTTTGCTTTCCCGGCAGGCGTCAATCAGTTCGTTGCGTAGCGTGTGTTTGCAGTACGCATTAAACTCACATCTTGTCTGCCATTCCAACCGATTAGGATAATCCATGTTCTCACCCCCTTTCGTCCCGGGGGCGGGTTATTTATCCCCTTTCGGCTGCCTTCCACGGACGCACCGCAGATTTGCCAAACGGAATAGAAAAGTTTTTCAAAAAAGTTTTGAAAAACACAAAATGCGCCCGTCTGCAAGGCGCAGACGGACGCAAAGGAAATGTAAGCAGTATTCAGATGATTTGACAGTTCATACTCATGGGTAGACTTGCCCGGTGGTGGAGCTATGCTTTTTTTAATTGATGAAGCTCATGGGTATTATGGAATACCAAAGTAGACACGGCGGCAACCTCCTAAAATGCCGCCGTGTCAGTTCACGGTGTTTGGGTCGTCGTAGGTTTGGGATAGACGAAAAGAAACGGCGGCTCTGAAAAATCAAAGCCGCCGCGATAGAATAGGCGCGTGAAAATGTGTCTGCTTTACGACGGCTTTTTTTCTTTTGCCGTCGTGCGGCAGATATTATATTTCTATTTTATAACTCATTTATGGTTGCTGTTATTGCCATGTTTCTTATACGCTTTGCCGGGGCATATACAGCCAAAATACACGAAACAAGAACCAAAAGGACTATGATTTCCATTGGAACAACAGGGACTTTCCATGTTCCTCCGAAGTGCGTAACAATTATCTTTACATAAATCAGATAGTGAAGCAACAGACCTAAAACAAATCCAATAATTGTACCACAGGCAGCGTAAGTGATTGCTTCAGCCGTTATCATTTTTGTAATTTGCCGATTTCCCATACCAACTGCTCGCATTGCTCCGTATTGTTTTATTCTTGCGGACACACTCATGGAAATACTGTTCATAATGTTTAATATCGTGATGAATGAAATAATTGCAAGAAAACCGTATGCTGCAAGCCGGAATACCCAATAGGAACCATTGACATCACTGTTTTCTGCCCGGTTGTCTGCGAACACATAATCACTTGATAAGTTGCGGATTTTGCTTACTTCTGTTTCGGATATATTTTTTTCCAATACGACACTTACTAAGGCATAGTCCTGTTCTCCTGTAAGCTGTGTATAGGTTTCTTCTGAACAGACCATTGTTGCAGCACCGCTGACACTACCTACTCCCTCGGAAGCGATACACGCAATTTCAATTTCTGTATCTCCGATTTTTATTTTGTCGCCAACATTTAACCGATTATCTTGATTATAAATCGCCAGTGCATAGCCAGAATTACCATAGACTTTTGATAAATCTCCACTCATAACTGACTTCTTAAAGCTGTCAAGCATGGACTCGTCATAGGAAAACAAATCAACTGTTCCTGCATTGCCGTTAATTTCAACAGGATATGCTACATGAAGTTTTGTACCGAAAACGGATTTTACTCCGGGGATTTCTGAAATATCTTCCGCAAGATTTCTGTCTACGGAATTTGTTTCATCTTCGCTACTTATGACTATATCCGGTGTAAAATCGCTTACAGACGGAAGTAGCTTATGCACAAGGTCAAGGCAGGCGGCAAACGATAGAAAAAGAGCAATCGTAAGCGCAAATGAGCCTGTAATAAGGAATAAATTTTTCTTTGCCTCGGTTGCGTGATGAATACCTAAAGAAGTTTCTATCTTGAAAACGCCTGACTTTGCTGCACAACCTCCATGCTTTGATGTTCCTGTGTTTCCCGATACTGCGGCTACCGGCGAGACCTTTGCTGCCTGTTTTGCAGGGGAATGAGCTGCGATAAATACTGTAACAATACCAACGACAGCTCCGCAAAGAATACCCGTCACACTTACGGAAAAAAGCGGCATATCTGCCCATTCTCCCTTTACGAGAAATCTTAATATCGCACATAATATCCAACAGGTTATTGTTCCCAGTATACAACCAATCGGAATTGCCGTTTTACACCAATTCAATGCTTCAAGCCTTACAAAATGTATGATTTGTTTTTTACTTGCACCGATACACCTCATCATACCAAAAAATTTCGTCCGTTGTGCCACAGTACTATTCATGCAGCTTGAAATCATAAACACACCCGAAATTAGTATAATGACAAAGCAGATTGCCGCTAATGGGTATAGCTGATTTATACTGTCGTTACTGCTGGCTCCCAACATACTTAAAACAGCCATATTTTCTTTTACATTTTCGTCAGTTAAATTGTATTTCAGCTTGAAATCAGCAATCGTTTTTTTCAATCTGTTTTCATTTTGAAAACGAATGTAGAATTGAGAAGCAGATGTTTCTCCGTTCAAACTGCGGATATGATTAAAAGTATCCCGGTTCACATATACGCAAATTCCGTTTACCATACTGTTAAATTCAGAATCATCTTGATAAAATCCAGTAATGGTATATCCCAAATCCCCTGCATGAGTATTTAAGGTAATGCTGTCCCCAACTTTAACTCCGAAAAGTTCTTTTGCATCAGCACTCAGTACCACTTCTTTTTCATTCTGCGGATAATTGCCCTCGGTTGGATAATTCATAATATTGGTTGAGTATGCTTCTTCGATACCATAAATAACAGCATTTTTGCCGCCTATATAATAATCTTGTTCTGCGTTTGCGTTTATACTGTCGTACCAAGAAGAAAATGCTACATCATTGTCTTTTCTGATTTGCTCCGCTTCATTATCCTGTATATTTTGCAGAGCTATATGCCAGTCTCCGTGATTGTGGCGCATAGCTGTGGTTTCCGCTTTTGTCCACATTTCTACCATAGAAAAAATAGAGGTTACGAGAAATACCGCAAGGATAATGCAAATGCGTGTCATACGACTTTGACGCTTATGTACCTTTGCAGAAATAGGCACAAGGCTTAAATAGCTTTTCATTCGCGGCACCTCCCCAAATCGGTCAGCACACCGTCTGATACCTGCAATATCCGATCTGCGCTCTGTGCAATACTCCTGTTATGAGTAATCATAATAATGGTCTGCTCATATTTCCTTGACGCTTCTTTCAACAAGGCTATGACTTCGCTACTGTTCTGTGTGTCAAGATTGCCCGTTGGCTCGTCTGCAAGGATTAACGACGGGCGTGTGATAAGGGCGCGTCCGATTGCCACACGCTGTTGCTGACCGCCGGATAACTGGCTCGGTAAATGATTGCGCCGTTCTTTCAGATTAAGAACCGTAAGCAGTTCTTCCAAGTATTTTCTGTCCGGTTTCTGATAATCAAGCAGCACCGGAAAAATGATATTTTGCTCAACGGTCAGTTCGGGAATAAGATTAAACGCCTGAAAAATAAACCCGATATTTCTACGGCGAAAGACTGTAAGCCTGTTGTCATTCATGGAAAAAATTTCTTTGCCGCCAATTACGACTTTACCGGACGTAGGCGTATCAAGTGCGCCTATCATGTTAAGCAGCGTACTTTTTCCAGAGCCGGATTCTCCGACGATAGCCACATACTCGCCCTTTGGAACGGAAAAACTGACCTTTTTCAAAGCGTGTACGGCGGTTTCGCCGCTTCCGTAAGTTTTACAAATATTGTTGACTTCCAATAAGTTCATGTGTAAACACCTCTTTCTGTTTTGATAGCCCCAATATAACAGAGAAACCCTACATCAATATTACAATCAGCCTACAATTTTGTAGGGTTAAGAAAATTTATTGTGAAAGAGGTTCCCATTCCCACTGTGCTATCAACTTCAATCGTTCCGTTATGGGCTTCTACAATCGCTTTTGTGAGTGACAAGCCAAGCCCTATACCCTGTGTGTCTTTAGAAAAACGGCTACGATAAAACCGCTTAAAAATATGGTATAAGTCATCCGGGTGTATGCCGCTTCCGTTATCTTTTACGCTTATCTGAACAATAGAAGTGAACGCCCGCCACTCAATACGGATAAGTCCGCCTTTTTCTGTGTGGTCAAGAGCGTTCTTTACAAGGTTGCTGATAGCTTCGATAATCCAGTTTCGGTCACATAAAAGTTTAATTTCTTCATTGCCGGATAAACAGATTTCTTTTCCCTCCTGTTCGGCACGAAACAGGAAATGCTTTTTTATGTTCTTTGCAAGCTCAGATACATTTTCTAAAGATTTTTCCAATATAATCGTACCCGCATCCAGCTTTGTGATTTTCAAAAGACTTTGTACCAGTGTTTCTATACGGTCAAGCTCCTGCTCGGAAAGCTGGCTAAATTCTTGTATGGTCGGCAGTTCCTTTGCTTCGCCCTGTATAATACCATTGTAAATATTGAGAGCAGCAAGCGGTGTCTTTAGCTGATGTGAAATATCCGATATGGTATTTCGCAAAAATTTCTTTGCGCTCTTTTCGTTTTCAGCATGGGCGTTCAAGATTGCAACTAAAGAATTAACTTCATGGAACAGTCTGTATAGCTCGCCTTCATCGTTACATTCAATGGTAACTTCTTTGTTCCCGGAAATATATTCTGTAATCTGCGATATAGCATTTTCCATTATTTTATGTTGTTCCTTAAAATATCCGTAGCAGAATAACAGGATTGCAGCTCCCATACATACGCTGCAAAATATGATGTAATACACCGTATTTCTAACATCAAGGTTCACTAACACGGTTGAAATCAGTACAAAAACCAAGATACAGGACAAGATACTGCAAAAAAGAAATTTAATTTTTCGGTTTGCCAATATTTTCATCATACACCTCAATCTACTGTATTCCATTTATAGCCCATGCCGCGAACCGTAACAATACGCTTCGGTTCTCCCGGATTGTCCTCAATTTTTGTACGGAGCCTGCGGATATATACGGTAAGGGAATTATTATCTATATAATTTTCATTACAATCCCATAGTTTCCCCAAAATCTGTTCTGCGGAAAGTACCTGGTCGGGATTTTCCATAAAGAAACATAACAATTTATACTCGCTTGCTGTCAGTTCAAGTAACTTTCCCTGTTTATAGACCTCGCCTTTCAAAAGCCTTATGCTTATATCGTTGGAGGTCAATTCTGTAACTTCGGTATTAAAATTTTCACTCCTGCGGAGCAGTGCATTAAGCCTTGACAGGAATATTGCTAATTTGAAAGGTTTTGTAATATAATCGTCACCGCCTATATCAAGCCCCATAATAATATCTGTTTCTTCATCTGCGGCAGTAAGAAACATGATAGGTACTTTTGAGGTACTGCGTATCTTTTTGCAGAAATCAAAGCCAGAACCATCGGGAAGCGATACATCTAAAATTGCCAAATCATATTTACCATTTTCCCATAAAGTATCAGCTTCCAGTGTGGTACGGGCAACATCTATTTCATATCCTTGTTTTTTTACGGCAAAGGAAAGACCGCTGATTAAGCTCATATCATCTTCTAATAGAAATAACTGTTTCATTTTTTATCTCGTTCCTTTCCTTGCTTTGTTCTACCGTCAATCGGCTTTTCAGCGTTCGTAGGTATCAGCCACATATACCCCAGTTTTGAAACGCCCGGTATGCGGTTTTGGCTACAAAGTATCTGTACCCGCCTTTCAGATATACCCCACTTTTCGGCTGCTTCGGGGCAAGACATATATTCCATGATTTACCAGTCCTTTCCTCATACATAATCAGTATAATTATAATCGGACAGACGAATAATAGCAAGTGCTTAACTATGAATTATTTAAGCTACTGCTATGAATTATGTAGACATATCCAAGAGAAAAGAGGAACAGTACAATGTAACTGGGTGAATAATTATGGCAAAAAGACCAGTAGAAAAATATGACTTCAAGGCTTTTGGAGAAGCGATAAAAGCAGCGCGGACAGAGAGAAAAGAGAGCCGCAAGAAAGTAAGCGACGAAATGTTTATTTCTCCTCGCTACCTTGCGAATATTGAGAACAAAGGGCAACACCCAAGTCTGCAAATCTTTTTTGAGCTTATGCTCCGTTATGATATATCCGTAGACCAGTTTCTTTTAGAGAAGCCGGACACAAAAAACACGCAACGTCGGCAGCTCGATACATTGCTTGATACTATGAGCGATAAGGGAATACGGATTGTAACCGCAACGGCGAAAGAAATTAAGGAAGTCGAAAAAGAGGACAAATGAGAACGTCCGTTAAAATTGAATATGGATTTTAGGAAGCGTTGTAATCTTTTTAAGATTACAACGTTTTTCTTTTGTATAAGTTCGGCAAAATGGCTTTTTCTCCGTAGAGGGAAATAAGGGTATAAAAGATAAAAAACTTTCTTAGCAAGCATAGGAAGCGGGTACCCACTTCCGTATTTTGCCCGCCCTGCTCTGCGGCAACGTCGGCAAAATTGCTTGTTGGGAAGTGTCCCAAACCCTCGGAATGGAAAGGAGCGTCAAAGCATGGACGGACGAAAAAGGACGGTGCAAATCAAATTCAGAGTAACGGAAGCAGAACGGGATTTAATTCTTGAAAAAATGAAGCTGATACCCACCCGGAATATGGCGGCGTATCTTCGCAAGATTGCCATTGACGGGTATATCGTGCAAGTAGACCATACCGACATAAAAGCAATGACAGCGGAGATACAGAAAATCGGTGTCAACGTCAATCAGATTGCAAAGCGTGTGAACAGTACGGGCAGCGTCTACCAAGAGGACATAGAGGAAATAAAGGGGGTGCTTGCGGAGATATGGCGGTTAC
>OHSI01001730.1_pt1 | contig 10575 bp, 10 predicted proteins | sample 1578641 | NCBI WGS metagenome assembly OHSI01 (sample SAMEA3879535, study PRJEB24766) | human gut metagenome | biome: human-associated habitat; feature: feces | place: USA | collected 1985/1987 | reverse complement strand
ACCACCGACGAAGAGATTGTCATTGCACGTGATACAATGCACATCGTTCAAAGCGAAGAGGAAAACTAATTAGAGGAAAAATATGATCACAAGTTTCTCAGATGTATTTGCAGAACTCAAGCAAAAAGGTGTCTGCAAAACGATGGTCGCTGCCTGGGCAGTGGACGAGCATACCATTGAAGCAGCTTCACAGGCTGTGGATCTCGGATTCATCAAAGCCGTTCTCGTAGGTGACGCCGCTCTTATCAATGAAGTTTGCGTCAAGAGAGGTATCGACGCAGCGAAATTCACTATTGTGGACAATCCTGATGAACTGAAGGCTGTTGCACAGGCAGTCCAGATGGTTCATGACGGAGAAGGTGACGTTCTCATGAAAGGACTTTGCTCTACAGACAAGTTCCTTCGCGCCATACTTAACAAGGAGACCGGTCTCCTTCCTCCTAAAGGCCTTCTCAGCCACGTAGGAGTAATCGACAGCCCGAACTATCATAAGCTCATATTCCTTACCGACATGGCAGTGGTTCCGCTTCCTGATCTGCGTCAGAAGATGAAGCTCACGAACTATATCGTGAAAGTTGCCAAGTCATTCGGCATCGCGAAGCCGAAGGTTGCGTTCGTCGCAGCTTCAGAGCAGGTTCTCGATTCAATGCCGGCTTGCATGGAAGCTGCTGCTTGTCAGCCCTGTAGCAGGTGACGCTGACTGCCTCGTATTCCCTAACATCGAGTCTGCAAACGTGTTCTGGAAGACGAATTCCAAACTCTCTACAGGCGTGCGCCAGGCAGGAATGCTCGTAGGAACGACTGCTCCTTGTATTCTTGCAAGCCGTGCGGACAGCGTGGATACCAAGCTCAATTCCATCGCAGAAGCAGTTATGAGCGTTCTCTAACGCATCATATCTACATATAGACAAAACAGCCCGGAACTTTCCGGGCTGTTCTGTTTTTATTTTGTACGAGGCTGAAAATGCTTCATCGTAAGCCCGGCGGGCAGAGCTGGACTGCGCCGGTCCTCCCCACTATCGTGGGTCCCCTCCCTTTTCGGGAGCCAATGCCGGCTCCGCCCACTCTGCCCGCTGGGCTTGTACCTGGCGATTTACTTTATCGGCTCGAAGAAACTGAAGTGGACGCGGCCGTAAACCTTCTCCTTTACGAAAGCGGGGTGCTCCTTGAACGAGTGCTCGTCCCCGTGCTCCAGAATCAGATACCTCTCAGGATATACCAATCCGGCATCCAGCACCTTGTCGGGAATCGTCTCCAGCCCTTCCAGCGCATAAGGCGGGTCGGCGAACACGATATCGAACTTCTCCCTGCAGATGGGAATGAAATCGAACACATTGTGATGGACGGCAGTCAGATTCTTCAGGCCCAGCTTCCTGGCCTGCTCCTTGACAAAAGAGGAATACTGCATATTCATCTCCACTGACCACACATGGCCAGCACCACGTGACGCGAACTCATAGGAAATCGAGCCCGTGCCGCTGAACAGGTCAAGCACACTCAGCCCCTCGAACTCGAACTCATTGTCGAGAATATTGAAAAGCGCCTCCTTGGCGAAATCAGTCGTCGGCCTTGCCTTGAAATCAGGAGGAGTGACGATGTTCCTGCCCTTCAGTGCACCACCTATAATTCTCATATCTGTTCCACTGATTTGAAATATCGGTACAATGACATTTCCTCCTCGTCAGAAACCGGTGTCCTGAAGCAGATGGTCGATATCTCAGGATTCAACTGAAGTTTTTTCAATGTGTTGAAAATGAAGTACTCGGCCGTCGTGAAATCCACTGCCCTGAAGGTATTTGCGATTTGCAGGGACTTTCCCTGTGCCACAGCCAGGTGCAGATATCCGTCAGCGTAAGATGCCACGATCTTGTTGTAGTCACTGCACTTGTCCAGCGCCTCCAGGATGTAGTACATCTCCGGCAGAATCCTTGCCTGATACCCGTCTGTAGTAAATACCGTCTGGGAAATCATTCTTGACAATGTTTCTCCCACATTGTTCGAGAATACCAGAACCGAAGCCCTTTCCGGCATCCTGACAAACTCGACGGCATCATTTTCCCCAAGTCTGACCACGTCGCCAAGCATCTGCCTGAGCTCCATCGGATTGAAGAACTGCTCAGGAATCAAGGCCACTTTCGGTGTCAGAAGCGAAATCTTCACCGCGTCATATCTCTTCTGGAACTCGGGAGTCGTGAAGATCCTGTCAGGCGTAAGCCAGCCCGACGAGTGTTCACCCTCATTGTCCTGTATCTTAAAAGAATATCCACTCAAGGCTACTTGAATGGATATTCTGCTTTCTATATTATTCGTCTGGCTCATATTCTTATATGAAGTGAGTGAGTCCCGACGGACTACTCCCAGTTGCCGGCGTTGTTGTTAGGTGCTGAAACGCTACCTACCTGAAGTCCCTCGTAACGGTTCATAGCCTTGCGGTCAGCATCGAGATTGATTCTGAGCTGGTTGTCAAGACCTTTGAGAAGAGACTTGTAAGGCATTCTCGCCTCGAAGAGAGGAACCTTCACACCTGATACTTCCTTGATGACGGACTCCATCTGGATGGTGTCGCCCTGTGAGAAAGGAATGTATTTGAGAGAATCAATGTTGAAATCGTTTCTTGTGTTGAAAAGTGTATCCTTCACATCCACTTTGCTTGAGATGGAGAATACGAGGTGCTCACCTTTCTTGTAGAGCTCATACATCTGTTCAGGGGTGATGCCTCTACGTGACTTCTTGAGTTTCTCAGTAGTTGCAACTGCAAGAGAGTCGTCATTTGAACCGATCTGCATGATCACTTCCATCTTGCCGTTCTTGTAAAAATCCACGAGGGAGTCAGCAGATGCGGTAAAGTGGCCTGAAACAGACTTGAATGCCTCCTGAAGAGTGCGGACATCCTTCATTCTCTGGATACCGACAGTCTCACGGTAAGCCTTCTGCTTGTTGAAATTGATAGGCTCCATAATACTCTTGATGCATGCATACACGAGTCCGGCAATAACAAAGAGCAGCAGTACGCTGACGATCTTTTTAACTATTCCTTTCATTTTATGTTTTGAGTTTTATAATATCAATTATAAACGTGGCTGGAACTTCAGCGGAGATTTTCACTGCCGCCCGCAAATTCTCATACTCGACAAAGTTATGAAATTGATTTATGAAATGCAATATAATTTGTAAATTTGCATCCGGAACAATCAGGTATAAGAAAGCGGCAGATGAACGGAAATACAGTAAATATCGACACGAAGGCAGTGGAAAGACTCGAAACATTGGTCCGGGACGCCGGGAAAGTGTCCATCGTGGCTCATATCCGTCCTGACGGAGATGCGGTCGGCAGTACATTGGCGATGCTGCACTATCTCCTGTCCAGAGGCAAGGACGCCGTGGTCATCTACTCCGACCCGCTTCCTGAGACATTGACCTTCATGCTCAGTGGCACACCGGAGGAAAACGTGCTTCAGTGGCCCTCTGACAGTGATTCCGCACGTGAACGCATAGCTGAAACCGACCTGATTTTCTGTCTGGACTGTAATTCGTTCGCACGCACGGGAGACCTGGAACCGATGCTTCGCGCAGCCCGGTGCAGGAAGGTCCTCATTGACCATCATCTCGCCCCGGAAGCCGAATCCTTCGATGTCGTATTCTTCGAGACGTCGGTCTCTTCCGCCTGTGAACTTCTGTTCAATGTCCTCATGTCAATGCCTGACATCCACGCGGACGCATCCCTTGTTCCGGCAGTTTCGGCCACATCACTCATGACCGGAATGACCACAGACACGAACAACTTCGCGAACTCCGTGTATCCCTCTACATTGACCATGGCATCAGCCCTTCTGGGAGTCGGCGTGGACAGGGACGCGATACTCTCGAACCTGTACCAGAGCGGAACCGAAAAACGCGTGCGGCTGTGGGGCTACATGCTGTACCAGAATATGAAACTCACCGATTACGGCGTAGCGTATATGATTCTGACAGAAGAGATTGCATCAGAATTCAATATATCGGAAGGCGAGACGGAAGGCCTCGTGAATGAGCCGCTCCGCATCGCATCCGTGAAGATGAGCATTTTCCTCAAGCAGGATGATGCCGGCTTCTTCCGCGTCTCCATCAGGTCCAAGAAAGGCTTCTCGGCAGTCGGATGCTCTAAAGCCTATTTCCACGGCGGCGGCCATGAGAACGCTTCCGGCGGACGGCTTTTCTTTAAGGCCAATGACGGGAATCCCGCTGACATATCCTCACCGTCACAGGCTGAGAAATACCTGCTGAAGGTGACGTCAGAGTACTTTAAATCAGGAGATTATGAAAGCAGATAAATTATTGGTCGCGCTCATTGCACTCGTCATGGTCTTCGCTTGCTCCAAGGAGGAAGTGAAACTGAGGTATTCCAGACAGGAGCAGAACATAGAGTCTTTTGTGAACTCCACATTGAAGTCAGTGGACACCGCGTATGTGGTATATAATAAAGGTGTAACCAGGCTTGTGGTAGTTCCCGGCGATGGCGACAGCCTCTCTGTCAATGGGACAGTCTCATTCCATTATGCGGGATATGTGCTTTCCGGCACTTCCGTCAATGCTTCCGACATGTTCGCCACCAACAGTGAAGAAGTGGCCAAAGGCTCCGGCTGGACACTCTCCGACGACTCGGTCTTCGAGGTCAAGACAGTGAAACTCAGCGAGTCCGGCTTCGTGAAAGGACTGAAATATGGCTTGGAGGGCGTAAAGGCCGGCCAGGAATGTTATATACTTTTTTCAGGAAAATATGGTTTCGGCAAACGCGAGTTAGGCACGATTCCTGCAAACTCCGCCTTGGTCTATCGCATCTGGGTAGAGTCGATAACGAATAATTAAATAGATAATATATTGAAAATGAATAATATAAGAATTGTAGAACTCATTGCGGCAAGCGCATTCGCCGTGGCTTTCGTTTTCACCGGTTGTGCAAAATCGGAGAAGACTCTGCCTTTCGAAGATGAAGAACGCTATGTGGAGGCCTGGGTCAGCCAGAAACATCCCGAAGCGAAAAAGACGGAACTTGGAATATATATATTGGACGACAAAGCCGGTGACGGAGAAGTCTTCAACTCTCAGAAATTCGTGATGGTACATTGCACCGTAAGGGACATGGACGGCAACATCACTACCACCAACAGCAAGAAGCTCGCACAGCAGCTCGGCAAATACGAGAAGTCCCATTATTATGGAACATCGTCCTGGCCTACATACAGCAACAGCCTTCCGGTCGGCGTGGAGGACATGCTGAAAGGAATGAGGGTAGGAGGCACAAGACGCGCGCTCATCCCGTCCTGGCTGATGACCACGACAAGATACAAGACTCCGGCCGACTATCTCAAGCATTCGAACGACAATTCTTCAGCGGTATATGAACTCACTCTCGCAGGCATCACTGAGGACATATTGAAATCCCAGATCGACAGCATGCAGATCTACGGCGCGAAGTATCTGGGCGGAGTCGATTCATTGTCCTGGGGCTTCTACTACAAGCAGACGAAAGCTCCGGATGACACTGTTTCATTCCCTTCTGACACAAGCATTTACATAAACTATACAGGAAGATTGCTGAACAGACAGGTGTTCGACACGACCATCAAGGATACCGCCAAGTTCTATAATATCTACAGCTCATCGAGTACATATGCTCCGGTGAAAATCTCATGGGGAGAGAACTTCACGGATATAAAGTTGTATTCAAGCAGCTCATCGGACGGCTCCTCCGTCATCAACGGATTCTCCAAGACCCTGTGGCAGATGCGCAAGCACGAAAAAGGCGTGGGCATGTTCTTCTCCGCATACGGCTATGACTACAGCGGAAGCGGAAACACCATCCCGGCATATGCGCCGCTCGTATTTGAAATCGAAATCGTCGATAAACCGAAAGAATAGCAGGAGGAATTGAATGGCTGTTTCAGGAACTGTTCCTACAGAACTTGGAGATAAGAGAATACGCGATTTGCTTATGCAGTATGCAGTCCCGGCTATTATAGCCATGACTGCATCTTCTCTGTATAATATGGTGGACAGCATCTGCATCGGCCATATAAAGGATGTCGGCAAGTATGCCATCTCAGGCCTTGCCGTCACATTCCCGTTCATGAACCTTTCCACGGCACTCGGAACGCTCGTGGGCGTCGGCGCATCGACGATATTGTCAATGTTGCTCGGCCAGCGCAACTACGAGGCTTCCCGCAAGGTTCTGGTCAATGAAATTGTGCTCAATGTGCTGATCGGTCTGTCATTCACATTGGTATCCCTGGCATTTCTGGACCCTATTCTCGGGTTCTTCGGCGCCAGCGAAAACACATTGCCTTTCGCACGGGACTATATGGTGATCATCCTCATAGGCAATGTGGTCACACATCTGTATTTCGGATTGAACAATATGATACGCGCTTCGGGCAATCCGAAGTTGGCGATGGGGCTTACCATTTTCACGGTCGTATCCAACACGATCCTGGACCTGATATTCATATTCGTCCTGGATATGGGCATAAAGGGCGCCGCCTTGGCTACTGTGCTCTGCCAGCTCTTGGCAATGTTGTACACATTCAAGTACTTCCTCGATGAGCGCAACTATCTCCACATCCCTAAGCGGCTGAGAGACTACAAGTTGGATCTGAGAATCGCCAAAGATTCATTGACCATAGGCATGGGCCCGTTCCTGATGAACTCGGCGGCCTGCATCGTCACCCTCTTCATCAATCAGCAGCTGCTCAAATACGGAGGAGACCTTGCCATCGGCGCGTACGGAATCGTGAACCGTATCTCGTTCCTGTTCATTATGATCAATATGGGTTTCAACCAGGGAATGCAGCCTATCGCAGGCTATAATTTCGGTGCGAGAAAATACAGCAGAGTGAGACGGGTGTTCAAACTTACCGTGATCTGTACCACGTCAGTGACATGCTTCGGCTTTCTGGTTTCGGAACTCTGCCCGGATATCGCGATATCACTGTTCACCAGTGATCCGGAACTCAAATCATTGGCCAACAAGGGATTGAGGATGATAAACCTCGCCTTTCCTCTCGTAGGATTCCAGATGGCGACCACCAATTTCTTCCAGAGTCTGGGCATGGTGCACAAGTCCATTTTCCTGTCATTGTGCCGACAGCTCCTTTTCCTCGTGCCGCTGATTTATTTCCTGCCGGTGTTCTTCGGGCATAAAGGAGTCTGGATGAGTTTTCCGATTGCAGACACGTTGTCCATCATAATGGCTGCCATATTGCTGGCAGCGCTTTTCCGCAAATTCCGTAAACTCAATGACGGTGACGACCCGGATATTTTAGGAAGTAAAATGAAATTTAAGGAGGCTTGATTATGGAAGACAAGAAATTGATAATCAATGTCGGACGCCAGTTCGGAAGTGGCGGAAAACTGGTAGCCTTGGCTTTGGGCAAGAAACTCGGCATCCCTGTCTATGACCAGGAACTCATTTCCAAGGCAGCGGAGCAGAGCGGCTTCAGCAAAGAACTGTTTGCCAAGAGTGACGAGAAGAGAAATCTCCTCGCATTGTCCAGCTTCATCGTGGATGTAGGACGCTTCGGTTCGGCAGACAACTACGTGAGTGACAACCAGTTGTTCGTCATCCAGAGCAATGTCATACGCTCCATCGCGGACAAGGGCTCTGCCATTTTCATCGGCCGTTGCGCAGATTACATCCTCCGTGACCGTCCATGTCTTGACGTCTTCATATCCGCTTCTGACGAAGTCCGCATCAAGCGAGTTGCAGAGCGTATGGGCGTTACCCCCGAGCAGGCGGAGTCACTGATGCAGAAGAAGGACAGGACCAGGGAGACCTATTACAATTACTTCACTTTCGGCAACTGGGGCGTCGCTTCCAATTATGACCTCTGCGTAGATTCGTCGGTTCTCGGGATTGACGGAACTGCTGATATGATTATTGACTTTTGCCATAGGGCGAAACTTATAGATGATTTGCCGGGAGGCGTACAGGGAGAAACAGAATAATGACGGGAAGGAAACTCAGAATAGCAGCAGGATTGGCGTTGGTGACATTGACCGTAGGACTTTGTGTATCATTGTCTTCCACGGGGAAGGCGAGTGATTTGCCGGCGCCTGAGCCTGTCTGTCTGAATGAGACCCTGTCAAATGAATTGTCGGACACTTCCTCTCTCTCCGGCCTGGATTCGCGTATCGCTTCCTATATGCGTCAATGGTGTCTGCGTGGCGCTTCACTCGCGATTATGCGTGGCGATTCGCTCCTGTATGCGAAAGGCTACGGCTGGGCAGATGAAGAAGCAGGAGTGCGGATGGCCCCGACCAATATCATGCGGGTAGCTTCAGTTTCCAAACTGCTGACCGCCACCGGAATAATGATGCTGCAGGAAAGAGGCAAACTTACATTGGCCGATACCGTCTTCGGCCCGCGCGGCATTCTGAACGACTCTTTATATACCTCTATTATAAAGGACAAGAACTACTACAAGATTACCGTTGAGGACCTGCTTCGTCATAAGGGTGGTTTCACGTCTTACGGAGGCGACCCGATGTTCTCCACGAGGACTATTATGATCCAGAACCATCTGGATACCCCGCCGGACCATGAGACATTGATGAAAACGCAGCTGAAGCGTCGTCTCCGTTTCGCGCCGGGCACTTCCCAGTATTATTCCAACTTCGGCTATCTCCTTCTCAGTATGATTGTCGAGAAAGTCTCAGGCATTGACTATGAGACCTTTATGAGGGACAGCGTGCTTTACAGGGCAGGCTGCTATGATATGCATATCGGCGGCAACTATTACAAGGACAGGCTCCCGAACGAGGTCCGTTATTACAATGGCGCGGACACCTGTCTGGTGGAGGAATACAACAACAGCGGCAATATGGTGGAGCGCTGCTATGGCGGCAGTGATGTCAGAGCACTTTCCGGAGCAGGCGGCTGGGTGACTTCCGTACCTGAACTCGCACGTTTCGTGGCATCCATTGACGGCAGACCGGAAATTCCGGACATCATCTCCGCCCAAAGTGTGGCCGATATGACCCAGTGGTTCGATGAACAGACTTATTCTCTCGGCTGGAATGACACCAAGCCGACAGGGGAGTGGACCAGGACTGGAACACTGTCTGGAACGAGCGCATTGATAAAGTATTATCCTGACGGCGAATGCTGGATAATGGTCACTAATACAAGTACTTGGAAAGGTCCTGGCTTCACCCGTCAGACCGCCGCCCTCTTCCGCGACCTGCGCTCCCGTTATTCTTCCGCCCTTCCGGCGCGGAATCTCTTCCTCGCCAGATAGACGGTCAATGTCTAGGCTCACTTTACTCTGAATTTGGTTCATTTGGGTTCATTTCTGATCGATTTCAGTCGATTATAATATCAAAAGGTCGAATTTTTGGTATTTTGGAACAAATTTTCGATTAAATCGTTACAACGTATTCTCTTTTTTGATATATTCGCACCGATAATAAAAACTGAGTTTCCGAGTCTGACCATTATAACCTCATATTCGGGGAACACTATTACCACTATTATGAAACGACTAATAACCATTGTTTTGGCTTTGGTCTGTGCCAACGTTAGTGCGCAGCAGATGTCAGACACTCTGAGGATTTATTTCCGCCAGGGTTATTCTTCGTTCGATGCTTCCTACAAGCATAATCAAGAAAGAGCCAAGGCATTCATTGACCGTGTAAACGACTTCAAGTCACAGTCTTCCGCCTTCGACATCCTCACTGTAAACTACCACGCGGGAGCTTCTCCTGAAGGAACATTGGCCATAAACGAAAAGTTGGCTGCCAAAAGAAGTTCTACACTCACCGCTTATCTCAAACGCTACATCGACTTTCCGGAGTCCATCATTCATGTACAGACCGTAAGCGAAGACTGGGCGGGACTTGCTCGGCTCGTGGCAGAGTCCGACATGAAAGAAAAGAATGAGGTGTTGGACCTTATCGCCAATGTGGACAATGACAAAGTGCTGAAGGCTGAACTGCAGCGACTTGCGGGCGGAAGGCCATGGAGGTATATGAACGAGCATCTGTTCCCGGAGCTCAGGGCGTTCACGGTAATCGTGGAGGTCGGCGTCGAGAATCCCAAGCTGGATCTGCCTGAAATCGCGGACTCCGATGTGCAGCCGGCAAATGAATTCCCGCCTTTGGACGACAGCCTGACCGTGCCGATGCTGCGGCTGCCCGAGACGATACCTCTGCAGGAGTGGACACGAAAACTATACATTAAGACCAATGCCATCGGATGGGCGATGTTCATATCCAATGTCGCAGTCGAAATCGACATTACGCCTCATCTTTCTTTTCAGCTCCCGATCTACTACTCTGCTGTGGACTACTTCAGCCGCGAACTGAAATTCAGGACATTTGCCGTACAGCCTGAACTGCGCTGGTGGTTCAGCAAGCCTGACGGCCTCTTCGTGGGAGCGCACTTCGGAACAGCATACTTCAACTACGCCACCAAAGGTGACTGGCGTATCCAGACATATGACGGAGACAGACCTCTGTGGGGCGGCGGCCTTGCAGCAGGATACAGGATGCCTCTGTCCAAGCGCCATCCGAGATGGAATGTCGAATTCTCCATCGGCGCCG
>OHSI01001726.1_pt1 | contig 10597 bp, 8 predicted proteins | sample 1578641 | NCBI WGS metagenome assembly OHSI01 (sample SAMEA3879535, study PRJEB24766) | human gut metagenome | biome: human-associated habitat; feature: feces | place: USA | collected 1985/1987 | reverse complement strand
GTTATCGAGATCTGCTTGTGAAACAGAAAAAGCGGAAAGCTTTTGTGCTTCCGCTTCTTCGATGCGCTGTAACTGTTCCTCTAAGGTTGGGAACAGACTATATTCGGTTATGCGTAAATCAGGTCGTTCAGTACCGTCTCCTCGGCTCTCTGCCGAATGCTGTTCATTCGCTGAATCCAGAGCATCTGATTCTCGGCTTTCATCTTCTCGGTCACGTTCTCGGTCTGCGCCATCTGCGCCATCGTCTGCTCGACCTGTTCCCGCGCCATCCTGTCGATCTCCAACAGATGCTCCGTCAGCCTGTTCTGAAGCAGCAGGGAGTTGTAAGTCCCGCTCCGATGCTCCTTGAGAAACGTCTTCCGCATTCTGCCGTATTTGCCGATCATCCCCGTCGGCTGATCGTCCATTTTGATATCGGGAATCAGGTAGTCCCCGTTCTGCCTGTAGCCGAGTTCCATTTTCATCGCTCCTTTCGCTGTTTCTGCCTTCATTCTGCAATACCGGCTCTACGTTTGCAAGTGTGCCGCGCTCCTGCCGTTCCATGCTTCTGACGCTGCGCTCTATCTGGCGCAGGATCATCTCCGAAATGTCGCTGGTCGCCGTGCCAAGTTGGACTATGGTATCCGGCGAATTGAACAGCCTTATGCTCTCGTATTCATCGCCATGAAATATAGCGGCGGGGTCGATGCCCAGGCGCACCAGGACCGTATGGGAAACGCTGGTCATGAGCTGAAGCACAAAGGTCGAGCTTATCTCGTCATCGCTCATATCCGCGAGTGCGCTGTTGTCCGCCGCTTTGAGAAGCTCCTCGTAGTAATCGCGGTAGTTGTCCGACACGGCGTTGATGGATATGCCAAGTACGATGGCAGCGAGGTCCGTGTTGTCAGTGCCCGTTTCTCCAAAATGGTTCTCCAGTTCCTCAATGATCTGCGCCTCATATTCGGGCCTCGTTTGCCATAGTCGGAACGGAATATTGTAGCGGGTATTGGTGTCGGATACATCGAATACATACCGCAGTACGGGCTTGTGCCCGCTGTCGTCGATGAGCGCGATGCCCTTTGCGCCCCTGTTCACCCAACGTCTGAATCTGCTGTTCCAAAGCTCGATGGGAGCACAGGCTTTTGCATCCGGTCTCTGCGCATGAATCAAGACCTGTTCATGGAACGGGTACTTATAAAGCCATGCGGCGGAATCGAGAAAGCGTTTCCAGTTGTCAACGGATTGCGTAAGCCGCTCCGTTGTCTGACGCGCAAGCTCGGATATGTTTTGCAGTTTTGTTGCCACAGTTGCACCTCCTTATCTCCCCGGCTCATCGCGTTTCTTTGTGCGCTGCGGCTGTATGCGTTTCGAAACGTGTTCTATTTCGCCGTTTATTCTGTTCCGATAATCCTCATATGCCGCTTCTTTTGAATTCATATAATGCCCCCAGAAGAAATGATCGGGGGCAGCTGCACGATACTGCCATGTGACATAAGGGGCTGGCGCAGTATCGCTATGTCCAAGCGCAAAGCCCTGTTCGCCCACGGTAAACCTCTCAATGATGGTGTAGCCGGCATTTTTCAGTTTCTCAGTCATGGTCGCTTTCTCCTTTTCCCGTATTTGTATATAGCAAAAGAGCGCATGATCTCTCACGCGCTTCTGTGATCTCATAGTTATGGTGTCTGTCCTTATTCTGTTTTGCTAATGATTTCAGTTTTTTCTGCGCTGCCTGCAATGGCGAGATGCAACTGTTATATGGCAAACAGGTTAAGCCGATATTCATGGGCAGGAGGGCGTTTTCCACCCTCCTGCGTGTTTTTGCTAGTTCTTATTTATTCTTTCTCCGCACATACAAAACTACTGCGCTGCCAAGCAGCAGCACCGCTCCCGCGATCATGGCAGGGATTTCCCACCAATCATTGTCCAGGCCCAGCTTTACGCTTTTGCTGTTGGGAATTTTGACTTCAAGGGGCTTGAGAGCCGAAGTGTCCTTCGTAATTTCAGCTTTGCGCGATGTAACGGGGAAGTAACCTGCCGGAACAATGGATTCTTCTATCCATACAGCCCCAAGCGGCATGCCAAGGATTATAACCTCACCGTTGTTATCGACCATAAGGACCGTGTCCTTGCCGTCCTTATCGAAGATGTATTTGCCGTCAGCCTGCTTTGTGAATGTCAGCGTTGCGAAACCAAGGCCGTCTTTGACCTTAATGCTGAATCCTGCGCCTGTGAGGGGCTTATTCGTATCCGCGTCAAGCTTTATGAGCTTTATTGCGGTGGGACAGTTGTTTATGGTTAGATTAAGGGGCTTACTCATGCCGTGTGCAGAGGTCAATTCAAGAGAAATGCTGTCCTCTGCAAGGTAGCCTGCGGGTACGCTTTCCACAAGCGAGTATTTGCCCGCTTTCAGATAGCGGAATTCGGCACAGCCGTTATCATCTACACTAAAGGTTTCCTCGCCGTCCTCCGCTGCAATGCGATAGCCCTTATCGGTCAGTTTTGTCTTTACAATGTTGCCATCGCTGTCCTTCAGGGTGAATGAAATACCTGCCATAGGCTTGCCGGTGTAGGCATCAACCTTCTTGATGGTCAGCACGATGGGCTCATCGGTAAAGGAAGTAGTTCCCGTCACATTGCCGTAGGCATCGACTTCAAAAGAGAATGTGTTGACATTTAGGGCGAAACCGTCCGGCGATATGGTTTCCTTGAACGTGTATGTTCCGGCGGGAAGCTCCCTGATTGTTATTTTGCCATCCTTATCGGTAACGCCTTTGTAAAACAGCTTTCCGTCTTTACCGTAAATTTCAACCGTCGCGCCTGGTACGGGCTTTTCGGTTGTTAAGTCAGCCTTTGTAAGCGTTACTTCGTTGGGCTTGTTTGTAAGCTCAAATACGGCGGTTTCTTTATCCTCTGAAGTAATGGTAACGGTTTTGATTTCATCCGAAAGTATGAATCCCGGGGGAGGAGTGAGCTCCTTTATTTTGTATTCTCCCGTTGGCAAGTCGTTGGTTTCGGCATATCCTTTGGTATCGGTGGTAATGGTGTCAACCAGCTTGCCGGAAGCCTCGCGCACTTCAAATACCGCGCCCGCAAGACCTCTTTCGTTATCTTCGGCGTCCAGCTTATATACGCCGATTTTTCCCTTGAACATTTCGTTGAGAATTGGCTCGCTTACATATTGGGTATTAAGTTCGCTGTCAATAATCAGAGGCAGCTTGTCCGTAAGCATCTTTATATCGCTGTCCGGCGTTGCCAATTCCTTCAGGTAATATTTGCCATAGGGAAGCTTTACCGTGCTTTGGGCTATGCCCTGTTCGTCCGTAGTCAGTACCTCGAGCAGAACATCTGCCGGTATATCTCCGGCATCTTCGGCGGTGTACAGACCGAACACATAGCCGCTGCATAATACTTTTTCAAAGCTGATTTTATCGGCATTGAACTTTTCCGTATACTTTAGCAGCTTTACGCCGCCCGTGCGCAGCTTGTTTTCGGCTTTTATTGCACTCATGACGATGGCTGTATTCTGGTCCTTGAAAGTCAGCGTTGTTTCGTGAACTGTATCGTCTATCACATATCCGTCGGGAGCGCTCTTTTCCTGCGCTGTATAGCTGCCAAGGGGCAGCGTCTCGGTTTCCGCAATGCCGTTCTTGTCTGTGGTTATGGTCGCAACTATATTGCCGGCGCTGTCCTTTACCTCGTATACAACGCCCGCAAGTCCCTTGTTTTTGTATATGGGCATTGAAACATTGCCGTATTCCGTTTCAACGGCCTCTCCGGCGGTAAGCACGTCGCCCGTTTTCTCAATGCGGATTTTGCCTATGGCCTCGGAATTGCTGAACGATACTTCCGCAGTTACGCCATCGGTTATCTCAAGGCTTTTTATCTCCGCACTCAGAATATAGGGCTTTATTGTGGAAAGCTCTTTTATGTATACGGTACCTACCGGAAGATCTCCTGATATGGCTGTTCCGTTGCTGTCGGTAGTAAGCTCCGCAAGCTTGTTCTTGCAGTCGGCATCGCTGTATACGCCGAACACCACACCCGCAAGCGGTATATTGTCCTTGCCGGTTTTCACAAGCTGTATTTTGCCGTATTTAGGGGCTTCGGGTGCGCCAACGGAAAGCTGCGCCGTTGCAACGACCTGTGCGGTGGTGGCGCAGAGGAATACCTTTTGCAGGCTGCCGTTTGCAGGAACGTAAGCTGTAATGTTATCTATGCTGCGGGTATCCATACCCTCGGCAGATATGCTGAAGCTCTGTCCTGCCGCCGATGCGGGGAGCGTAATTGTGAGCGTTTCGCTTCTGCCTCCGGTATAGCCCGAAACTCTGCTGCCTGACGGCAAACGGGAAGTATCGAGGGTGTAGCCGCTGTTGATGTTTGTAAGGAGTACCGAAGTTTGTCCGACGTAACCGTTTTCGCTTGCGGTAAGCTGCACGGTGGAGGGGGAAAATTCTATGCCGTGGGGCAAGTCCTGCCTTGCACGGGCCTTTGCAAGCAGCTCATCGGCATATTCAAGCACATGTTCATATCCGCTCTTGGCCATTATTGCGTTGGGGTTGGAACGGCGATTGGTGAAGTCATACGAATAACCTTCGCCCTGTTCCGAAAGCCAGAAGCGCAGGGCGTTTGCTGTTGCCTGCCGTGCTTCGTCATCCGTGAAGCCGGAGGGTTTGTTGTTGGGATAGCCATACATGAGTATGGAGTTTATACCGGCAAGCGTACTTCCCGAAAAGACGGAAGAAGGGGAAGTTTCGGTATATGTCTGGCCATGCGGGTTACCTGCGGAATGCTCCACACAGTAGACTACTTCGCCTGTCTGCTCGATCCAATGGCGGGGCGTATTCAGGTCATGCCATGAACCGTTTGAGTAGTACTCAAGATAGTCAAAGGCGCTGTTGGTCTGGCTCTCGATTGTGACCGTGCTTCCCGCAGCAAATGCGGGGGTTGATTGGAATATGCCTATCAGGGTCAATAGGCATATTGCCAACGTGATGATTAGTTTGGTTTTCATTTTTACCTCCGGAAATGTTTTTGTGTATATATAAAAAGCGCCCTATGACGCTTGAATTGTTGGCTATAAATATGCTTTTTCGGGCAGTTGTTTTTCGGGTAGTACTCAGGGTTGGGGGGTGCAGGGGGAAGGGAGCGAGCCGCAAATGCTGCCGAAACCATACAGGCAAAAGGGCAGACCTATCCCTTGGCGTATGACTCGTGCTTTGAACATAACAAAAGCGCCCATGCTCGTCAGCACGGACGCTCAGCGTTCCGATTCTCTGCTGCGCTCTCGCCTGCGGTAAAGCTCCAGCGCCTTGCAAATGATTTCTTCTATCTTTTCGGACGGCGTACCTTTGGGGAAGTATTTATCTATGCGCTCCTTGGGCAGTCTGTATACTTCCCTTTGATTGGGTTTTTCTTCGGAAAGTATGGAGAGTATAACGTCGTCGCTCAGCCTGCCCTCCTGGCTGAACTTCTTGATTTTTATGGCCTGTGCAAGCGATGGTGTGCAATACTCGCTTTCCATTGCCTCATGCAAAGATGCCTGTTCCTCTTTGGTCAGATAGGACAGTTCTACCGCAGGCCGAAAGGCGATTTTGCTATTGTCTACCATTTGAAGTAGGTCGGGTATGAGTTCGGTTAGGCGGATGTAGCGGCGTACTTGCTCGCGGCTTTCGCTATTTGTTTGACCGATTTGCTCATTGGTTCGTAACTTCGACACCACTGGTGTCGAAGTTAAGTCAGAACGATTACCTTGCCTTTTCAATGCTTCCATTTTCATTTTATATGAAAACGCCTTCTCACTCGGAAGAAGGCGTTCACGCTGGAGGTTGGAATCAACCATAAAGATAATTGCTTCGTCTCTGTCCATATTGCGGACAATTACCGGCATTTTATCAATGCCCGCAAGCTCGCATGCCTTCTTGCGCCGGTGTCCGCTTATTAGCTCATATCGCCCGTTCTCCTTCTGACGCGCTACAGCAGGCGATAACACGCCGAACCGTTTCACACTTTCCGCCATCTCGCGCATAGCGTCGTCTATATCCACATGAAACGGATGGTCAGGGAAATCGTCTATCTCTGCTATGGGAATATCCTGTATACGCTCCTTGTCCGCTTCGGCGCGGCTTTCCTCCGTGGAGAACAGATCATCGAGCGAGGTCAGCTTTATGCTTTTCCTGTTTTCTGCCATCGCCTAAAACCTCCTTTGTCAATGCTTCATATGCTGCCGCTGCTTTGCCGTGAGCATCGTGGGCATATATGCTCTTTCCCTCTGCGCTGGTTTCAGCGGCTTTAATGGCAAGCGGTATTTCCGTTTTGAACACGCGGAGTTTATCCCCATAGTTATCGCGGAGCAGGGATGAAATCTCCTTTGCAAAGTTAGTGCGGCTGTCCACCATTGTGATGAGCGCTCCGTCAATCTTAAGGTTTGGATTGATGTTCTTCTTCACTCGGCTTATGGTCTGCAAAAGCTGGCTCATTCCCTTTGCGGGGAGATAGTGGCTTTGCACGGGAATGACGACACTATCCGCAGCCGCAAGCGCATTGACCGTAATCATGCCCAAGCTCGGCATACAGTCAATGAGAACATAATCGTACTTGCCCTTAACCTCTTTCAGATAGTTCCGCAACACGATCTCGCGGCTCATGGTGTTGACAAGCGATACCTCCATAGCGGATAGCTCGATGTTGGCGGGCATGAGGTCAACGCCTTCGTCGTGGTGCAAAATGCCTTCGTCGGGGTCGATCTGTTCCTCCATGATAACCTTGCTCATGATGGTGGCGAGGGAAACGGGGAGCTTGTCCGGCTCGTTCCAGCCAAGCGAATCCGTCAAATTACCCTGTGCGTCCGCGTCAACGAGCAATACCTTCTTACCTTGCCGCGCAAGCCCGATACCGAGATTGACGGCTGTTGTCGTTTTTCCCACGCCACCTTTTTGGTTGGCGAGGGCGATTACTTTGGTCATTTTTTCATCCTCCTTATTTGTTATTGTTATGCCATTTTTCAAACTCTACAAAATCATTTATATGCTTTTGCGATTTTTGTCCGATGCGCCAATAATACTTGCTGGCTAAAAAATCAATTAGGTACTTTTGCGGTATATGATAATGATTTCTGATGAATAGTGATTGTAACAATCCTTTTGTCAGCCAATTTATTACGGTTGACCGCCCATAGCCTGTTTGAGCGCAAACATCGGCAACAGATAGTAAACCGTCATTTGCAGCCAGCACATCGGTATAGAAAGTTCTCAATGCACAGAAAAAATCATCAGATTCAAATTGTATGCGGGAATAAGTACTCTTTCTCTTTGTTCGGAGCGAGGGCGGCATATCAAATCTCATAGGATTTGTTTTGCGCGCGTCAATAAAAGTCGCAACATCTTTAAGCGCAATAGTATATTTGCGCGTCATCTTGCCGCTATCTTGGCAAGGTATAAGCCCGTTTTCCAAAAGATAGCTTGCTTTCCTTTTGCTGATATGACAGATTTTATATAGCTGTTCTTTGGATATTTTTTCTGGGTATTCCATGCACAGCTTTTGATATGTTGCAGACCGTTTCATGTTTTTATCCGCTTTCACTTTTAGTAGTCAACGGCAGTGAATCGAAACGGATAAATAGTGTGTTTGCTTTCGCTACGAAGTAGTTGTTTGCGATGGCACTCTTGATAGAATCACCGCAGTTCTCTCGTAGTTCTCTTCTTTTTTCCAAACTGAATGCTGAATTGCGATTTTAAGGAGTTGTGCCGCCCGCCTGCAAAAAATAAATCGAGCAGCTAAAAACCCTTATTTTTAGGGATTTTTTGCTGCCATTAACTTCCTCTGATTTCTGCTATCTGCTGGCATCGGAATGAGTAATCAGATTACTCGAAATCAGTTTGCGGTGATGAGCCGCACGTGGGTTCGAATCCCACCCGCTCCGCCAGAAATCACGCCGGCCTAATGCTTAACAGTCATAAGTATTAAGGTTGGGCAAAGAAAAAACGGTGCGATCTTCACGGTCACGCCGTTTTTCTGCATACAAGGGTATATTCTGCAATCATGGATTATGATGACACGGGGTTCCAACCTCGTTCATACATCCAATATGTTTATAACAATGGCTGTGCGGTCGTCCATGTATCCTTCGGGCATCATGTAGGCCATGGCCTGAGAAATTAAAGTATCGGCATCCATGGCGGCTAAGGCTGCATCAGACAGCGATGCGAGGAACGGGTCGATTCCGTCAGTACATAAAAGGACCCTGTCGCCTGCGGATAAAGGCAGTTCGCCCACGCGCAGAAACTCTGCGGCGGACGGCATGCCGTTCCATACGCCGTAGCCGCAGGGGTGGGAAGGATTGTTGCATATAACGGCGCGTATCTCGTCGGACGTAAACTCCTTGCGGCGGCGATGCACCTCTGTGGTTTGAGGTGTTGTAAAATACGATAGCGTTCCGTTTGAAATCAATATGCCGTTAGAATCTCCTATATATGCATAATGCAGCTTGTGTTCGGCAAAAAGCGCAAGCACGCCGACCGTGCCCGGGAGGAATGGGGAGGGGAAGCCTTCGTTGGCGGCGGCAACGGCCATGTTCCCGGCATATGCTGCCGCTTTAAGGCAGTCCGCCGGTGCGGCACCGTTTTTTTTCAAAAGTACGGCCTGCGCGGCATCGGCAAAGGCGTTGTCGGCGCGGCAGGCGGGGCTGGGGGTGGGGTATATGCCATTTTCTCTGTCGCGGCTTACACCGTCAAGTATCATGGCAAAACCTGATGCCTCGTCAAAGAAGAAAAGATCCTCGTTTGGCTTATCGGCATAACGGGTATTTTTTGCTGTGGCGCCTTTTATTGTTAAACGCATGGGGAAGCTCCTTTGCTGCAAAACTTCATATTATATATTCTATTACCATATTAGTGGTATAGCAAGCCATATCGATGAATTAAGACGGAATTGTATACATAGAAACAATGTATTGACAAGACGGTGTTTATGTGCTTAAATATCATATAATTAAAGTGTTCTTATGCTTATAATCTGATATATATGTATGAATGTACATAATATATTACCGAACGGGTCCAAGGGACGGATCCAAACCTTATACACGAAACCGGGTGGAGGAAACATTGGTGAGTTATCCTCAACAGACTATGTTGAACAAATTTAAACAGTCATGGCCTAAAATGGCATTTGTTTGCGTGCTGGGGATCGTGGTTTCTTACGTTATCTGCAGGGGAAGGGAACAAACGGCTTTCGTATGGATAATAAATGCGATATTTTCGGCCGGAATGGCGCTTTTGCTCGTCGGCATAGCGCATCAGCTGACAAATATGCACATGTTTACAAGCCTTTCTTACGGCGTAAAGCTTCTTAAAATGATTTTCCGCAACGAACATAAATCGGCAGACGACTTGAAAGATGACTATATTGAATATCGCGACAGCCGCAAACATCATGATGACGTATCCTTATATATGCTATGTGCAGCAATACTCATTGCGATATCGGCGCTGCTTTCATTATTACATATGCTTTAAGGCAAACGAAACCCTAACAAACTTGACTTTAAATTTGAAGCCGATAATGGCTTCTGCAAAAAATAAAAGAACAAAAAAGGAGAGAAAACCGACATGAAGAAAACCATTGCACTGCTTCTGGCCATGATATTCGTAATTGGCCTGCTGGCTGCATGCACTCCCTCCAACACCGCGCAGGATCCTGTGCAGACCAACGACCCCAACGCCGGCACACCTGCGGAAACCACTACCCCGACCGAGGCTCCTGTAACAGAGCCCACGGCAGAGGGTAAGAAGGTCTATTATTCCGTGCTCAGCTCCGACCATTCGAGCCTCAACTTCCTTGACAATGTCGATAGCCCCGTTGGCAACGTTGCCACCTATTGCATGAGCTATCTGTATCGTCAGTATCCCAACGAAGAAGGCAACGGATACATCTGGATCTGCGACATCGCCGCTGAAGAGCCCGTTCAGATCGACGATTACAACTGGCAGATAAAGATCCGTGAGGATGCAAAGTGGAACAATGGCGATCCCATCAATGCGGACACCTTTATGTTCACCTTTAAGCAGCAGCTTGACCCCGTGATGATGCCCCGTATGAGCACCTTCCTGGCCAGCAACGCCATCACCATCGTGAATGCCGAGCAGTATTCCATGCAGAATTCCGAAGGCGGCATATCCACCGATTGGGAAGACGTCGGTATCAAGAAGATCGATGATTACACCATTCAGATAACCACCGTTGACGTAAACACCGCTACTCAGGTTATGAACCACTTCTTCAACAGGAACAACGTACCCTGCTACGAACCCCTGTGGAACGAATGCCTCAGCGCCGACGGCCTGACCACTTCCTACGGTTCCGACCTTGACCACTTCATGGGCTGCGGTCCTTACATCTTCTCTGATTGGACCTATGACTCCGTGCAGACCTATGTTAAGAACCCCGACCATTGGCTGGCTGATTACTTCAACTATGACGAGGTACAGTATCGCGTAGTTCCCGAGCAGAATGCCCGCGTTGAGCTTTGGGAGCAGGGGCAGCTGGATATATTCGCGCCCAACTCCGATACCCTCGAAACCTACATCGACGATCCGCGCCTTGTGGAATACGGCTCTAACTC
>OHSI01001695.1_pt1 | contig 10729 bp, 10 predicted proteins | sample 1578641 | NCBI WGS metagenome assembly OHSI01 (sample SAMEA3879535, study PRJEB24766) | human gut metagenome | biome: human-associated habitat; feature: feces | place: USA | collected 1985/1987 | reverse complement strand
GGCGATGGTGGACTTGCAGATGTTTGCAGAGGGCGGTGAAGGTGCTCCCGCCCTCAGCCACGCACAGGCCCAGCAGGCCATCGCCTCCGGCACCATGAGGGCCGACGAGGGCAGCGGGGAGACTCCGGAGGTGCCGGCGCAGACTGCACCGGAAAAGCCGGAAGAGCCGCCTGCACCGCAGGAACGTCCTGCGCCGCTCCCGCCTGTCCCGGGCCTGCAGGTGGGAGAGAATGCCGTCCGTGCCCTCCACGCCCGCTGGGCCGCAGAGGAGGCGATGATCCGCCGGGACGTCCCGGGCTTCTCGCTCCGGCAGGAGCTTGCGAACCCCGAAATGCGCCGTCTGATGGAGCTGCCCGGGATGCGGATGGGGGATGCCTACCGTCTGGCCCATTACAGTGATGCGCTGCAGCAGACCGCCCGGACTGTGGAGCAGGGCGTGGTGGAACGCATTCAGCAGCGGGCCGCACGGCCAACCGAAAACGGCATCCGGCCCGGCGTCGCGGCTACCGTCCGCCCGGATGTAGCCAGCATGACCCGCGCCCAGCGCGAGGCGCTGGAACGCCGTGCGATGCACGGAGTGAAGATCAGTTTCTGAAGAAAACCTCTCCGATGCAGGAGGGGTCAAAAAGCAAGGAAAAGAAAGGACAAATGACATGAAAAACGACAATATGAAGATGGATCTCCAGCTCTTTGCCGACGCTTCTGCAAGCCTGCAGAACACCACCGGCACCATGACCAAGGAAATGAAGACCTTCTACGAAAAGCGCCTCATCGATCAGGCCGAGCCGCGTCTGGTGCACGATCAGTTCGCGGACTACTACCCCGTGCCCCAGAACGGCGGCAAGACCATCGAGTTCCGTAAGTACGACAGCCTGCCCAAGGCCGACACCCCGCTGACCGAGGGCGTGACCCCCAACGGTCAGGCCCTGAACGTGACCACCATCACCAGCGACCTGCACCAGTATGGCGGCTGGACCCCGCTGACTGACGTGCTGCAGATGACCGCCATCGACAACAACGTGGTGCAGGCCACCCGTGTGCTGGCAAGCCAGGCGGGCCGCACCATGGACAGCATCACCCGTGATGTGCTGGCGGGCGGCACCAATGTGCTGTATGCCCCCAAGCAGAATGCAGACGGCACCGAAACGGAGGTGAAGAGCCGCAAGGAGCTGGACAAGACCTGCACCCTGACCCCGAAGCTGTTCTTCCGGGCGGCGGCGCAGCTGGGTGCCATGAATGCGGACCCCATCGGCGACAGCTACATTGCCATCATCCACCCCTATGCCGCCTATGACCTGAAGACCTGCAAGGAGTTCGTTGAGGCGCACAAGTATGCCGACCCTGAGACCATGTACCGCGGCGAGATCGGCAAGCTGGGCAATATCCGCTTTGTGGAGACCAGTGAGGCCAAGATCTGGAAGGACACCACCTGCCCCAGTGGTCTGGCAGTGTTCGGTACGCTGGTGCTGGGTGCTCATGCCTACGGTGTGACCGAGCTGGAGGGCGGCGGTCTGGAACACATCGTCAAGCAGCTGGGCTACGGCGACGACCCGCTGAACCAGCGCGCTTCCGTGGGCTGGAAGGGGATGCGCGCCGCCGAGCGTCTGGTGGAGCAGTACATGGTGCGCATTGAGAGCGTATCCAGCTATTCGGAGAATGCGAGTGCCAACTGAACCTCTCAGGCGCTTCGCGCCAGCTTCCCTAGTAGGGGAGCCCTTGGCAAACCGGGCAAGCCCTGCTGGATGAACGAAACCAGGCGAGGCGTAAAAGGCAGTGCCCCTGCGACAGAGGGCAGAAAGGATGAAAAATGGACAAGAAAAACGTAAGAATCCGGCTGTTCAAGGACAACAGCCGGTACAAAGGCGACCTGTTTGTGAGTGTGAACGGCGTGAGCTATAAGATCCGCCGGGGCGTGGAGGTGGAAGTGCCGCCCGAGGTGGCAGAGGTGCTGGAACACAGCCAGGTGCAGGATGAGCGCACCGCCGCCCGCATTGCCGCCGCCGAGAGGATCGAGGGGTGAGCGCATGACAGTGGGACAGGCTCTGGAACGGGCCGAGGAACTGCGGCCGGGCTGCAAGGTGGACAGCCGCACCCGGCAGCGCTGGCTCTGTGAGGAGGACGGGATGCTGCGGGCCCTGCTGTTCTCCGGCTGCGGGCTGCGGGCCGGAGTGGGGGCAGACCTTGCCTGGCCTGCGGAGGGCGGTCTGGACGATGCCGTAGAGCTGCTGGTGCCCGTGCCCTTTGATGCGCTCTACCCGCATTACCTCTGCGCAAAGCTGGATGCTGCCCTGGGCGAGACGGAACGTTACGCCGGGGAGCAGGCCCGGTATAACAGCATTCTGGCCGAGCTGAGCGCCTGGCTGCGGCGGCGGGCAAAGCCGAAGCGCGGTGCACAGTGGCGGTGGTGAAAGGGAGGAAAGTGGATGCTTCTGACAAATCGGACCGGTGTGAAGAACACCCGGGATCTGCTGCGGGCCTTTGGCGGCCTGAACGAGACCTACGGCTGCACCGAGGCTGAGTACAGCGGGAGAATGAATTTTTCGGCCCGGGATTTCCCGGCCCTGAGCACCCGGCTGCCCCGCCGCAGGCTGCAGGAGCTGGCCGGGCTGAACGGGATGTATCACCTGAACGGTCTGCTGACCGTCTGCGGGCAGGACCTGGTTTATACCCCGGACGAGGCCCCGGCCCAGCCGGTCACCGTGAAAAATGCCGTGGCAGACAGCCGCAAGACGATGGTGGGCATCGGAACAAAGATCCTGATCTTCCCGGACAAGGTGGCGTTCGATACGGCCGACGGCAGTGCGGCCCCGCTGGGTGCTGCCTGGGAAGCGGGAAGCCTGAGCGTGAGCTTTGCGCCCTGTGATGCTTCGGGGAATACCTACGAGGTGAAGGACAAGGGCACGAAGGAGCCGGAACCCGCAGGACGGCCAGCTGTTTCTGAAGCTGAACGAGCCGGACAAGCCCTATTCCGCAGAGAACACGCTGGAGGTGTACAGCGAGGCTTCGGGCAACTGGACGGTGATCCCGCTGGACTACTGCCTTGTGACCGCTGAGGGCATCGGGGCGGAGTTCCGGGTGTGGGACACCGTGACCCTGACCGGTACGGGGGCTGAACAGGCAGGCCAGTGGGCCGGGCTGGACGGCGACCGCATCGTGTACGGTGTGACCGAAACCACCCTGCGCCTGCGGGCTCACCCGGGCGGCGAACACTTTTACGGCAGGCTTGTCCACAATGGCAGCAGTGCTGTCTGGGTGAGCATGGACGGCACACAGCGGGAAGAGTATTTCCCGGCGGAGGGTGTGAAGGCAGAGCGCCGGGTGCCCGACCTTGAGTACCTGACCGAGTGCGACAACCGGGTGTGGGGTTGTTCCAGCAGCGAGAATGTCATCTACGCCTGCAAGCTGGGCGACCCCACCAACTGGTTCTCCTACCGGGGCATCGCGGCAGACAGCTATGCCGTGACCGTGGGCAGCGACGGTCCCTTTACCGGCGCGGCCACCTGCATGGGCTATGCGCTGTTCTTCAAGGAAAACACCCTGCACAAGCTCTACGGCTCCAAGCCCTCGGATTTCCAGCTCAGCTCCCTGCGCTGCCGGGGCGTGGCCAGAAACGCGGCCCGCAGTCTCTGCGTGCTGAACGAGACGCTGTACTATCTCTCGCCCGACGGCGTGATGGCGTGGGACGGCAGCATCCCGGCCAAGGTGTCGGCGGCGCTGGATGCCGGGCGGATTGCCAATGTGAAGCAGGCCGTGGGCGGCGCGCTGGATGGCCGGTATTATCTGCATGTCAGCCGGGAAAACGAGGTGCGTCTGCTGGTCTATGATACCGAGCGGGGCCTCTGGCACGAGGAGGATGTCTGCTCCTTTGAGATGGCCAGCACCGGCGGGCAGCTCTATCTCTGGGATGGCCGGGCGCTCTGGGCCGCTGATCCCAGCCGGGAAGCGGCAGGGCAGAGAAGCGAAGGGACGGAACAGGGCGTGGAGTTTGCCCTGACCACCGGAGATCTGGGGCTGGACAGCCCCGAGGAGCGTTACCTCTCCCGGCTGACACTGCGGCTGGATGCCGCCTGCAGGAGCCGGGTGACTGTGGAAGTGAGCTATGACGGCGGCCCCTGGGAGAACGCCGCTGCCCTGACAGTGGAGGGCCCGCGCCGCAATTGTGATCTGCACCTTGTGCCCCGGCGGTGCGCCTCGCTCCGGCTGCGGCTGTGGGGCTATGGGCAGATCACCCTGCGGAGTCTGGCCAAGACCTTCAGCGGGGCAAAGGGAAACTGGATGGAACTGGAGGGATGAATCATGGCAAGCATTGCGGGTCTGGGCAAGATCGGCCTGCCCAGGCTGAGTGAGAATATGGATCCGGAGGATGCCCGGGCCCTGCGGAATTATCTGTACCAGATGCAGGAGCAATTGCAGTATGTGCTCTGCAATCTGGACACCGAGAATTTCTCGGAGGAGCTGCGGGGCAGGCTTTCCGGCAGTTTGGGAAAGGAGGAGACATGAGCGAGAAAAAGAAGCAGGAGTACACCACAGGCGGGCTGAAAAACCGGCAGGATGTGGAAAACGCGCTGGCTTCGGCAGAGTACCGGCCCTCGCAGGAGGTGACGGACGCGGCCAGCGACCTGAAGCAGTGGCAGGCCAACCGCCCCGGCGATTACGAGAGCGCCTATCAGGGCCGCATTGACGGCCTGATGGAGGATCTGATGGACCGGAAGGAATTCAGTTACAGCTATGGTGCCGACCCACTGTACCGCCAGTACGCCCAGCTGTACACCCAGAATGCCCAGAACGCCAGTGCCGACGCGGCGGCGCAGGCCGCTGCCCTGACCGGCGGATATGGTTCCAGCTACGCGGCCAGTGCGGCCCGGCAGGCATACCAGCAGCAGATCGGTGCACTGAGCGAGGCCATCCCCACGCTGTACCGGCTGGCGCTGGATACCTACCAGAGCGGCGGCGATGCCTTGGTGGAGCAGATCGACCAGCTGAACGGGCAGGAGCAGAATGCCCAGCAGAAGTATGAGCGGGAGCTGGCGGATTACTACACCCAGCTGGAACAAAAGGGCAATGCCTACAACACGGCTTACACCCAGGATTACGGGCGCTATCAGGATTATCTGGGCCAGCTGGACAGCCTGTATGGTTACTACGCAGCACAGGAACAGCAGGAGGCGGCCCGCCGCCAGCAGGGATTCAACAATGTGATGACCGTGCTGGGCCTTCTGGGTGACGCGGCCCAGCTGGCCATCACCGGCACCACGGGTCTGGGCAGCATGGCAGGCAGCCTGCTGAACACCGGGTACAACATCTATGCGGGCAACCGCGCCTATGAAGCCGAACGGGCTGACACGGCGTGGAAGCAGAAAATGCAGGAGCAGCTGCGGCAGGATGAGCTGGCACAGCAGCAGTACAAAAACGAGCAGGCGCAGCAGGAATATCAGGATAAACTCCGCCAGCAGCAGGTCAGCAATGCCCTTGCGGCAGAGCGGCTGGACCTGAGCAAGAGCCAGTGGGCAGCCAAGCAGGAAAAGGCCAGCCGGACTGCCGAAAAAGCCAGCGCCGATGCAGCGGCGAAGCGCGGCAGCCTGACGGGTGACACCGGCCTGAAGGTGGGCAAAAGCGGCGTTTCCAGCGGCGGCACCGTGCCGTACAGCGCGGCGAGAATGCGCAGTCAGGGCCGCAGTGATACGGCCATCCGCACCCAGCTGCTCAAGGAGGGATACTCCAGCAGCGAGGTCAGGAAGATCATGCAGCAGCTGAACAGCTGAAAAAAGGGGAGGGCAACCGTGAAGGTGCTCTCCCCTTTGTGCTATGCCTGGACATCCCGTTTTTTCAGCAGGAGCCATGCCAGAAGGAACATTGTCCCCAGCCAGAAGATGCAGCTGAAGGCAAACAGCCTGTAGCTGCCCGTCAGAACATCCGCGCTTTTGTTGGAGTTCATACCGAGCTGCATCAGGGAATAGGGCCACAGGAGCCCAAAGCCCTTGGAGCTGATAAAGATGCCGGTAATGCCGCCCAGCAGCCCCAGAAAAATGGGCACGGCAAAGCTGCGGATGACCATGGCCAGCACCAGCTGTGCGGCAATGACAGCCAACGCACCCAGCAGTCCCCGCAGTAAAAACAGAGGTAAGGTGACCGGCGGCAGCCCGGGCAGATGGGCAAATACCTTGCCGCAGAACACGAACAGTGCAAACACAAAACCGTGGGTCAGCAGCGCCAGCTTTATCACCACCGCAAACTTTGCGGCAAACAGGTCCAGCGGCGGCACGGGGCTTGCCATGATGAGGTTCCAGTTGTGCCCCAGATGTTCCAGCCGCCACAAGTAGGCAGCATAGGTGGCTACCATGGCAGGGAAGAAAAGCATGGAATAAAACAGGGTGTGCTGGGTCCACAGGCTATACCAGCCGTCGGTGAGGATCTCAAGATTTTGCAGATAATTGAAGGTGCCGTAGGTGGCGGAAAGAATGGGCAGCACAAAGAACATTGCCCAGATGGGGGATGCGTGGAGTTTGCGGTTCTCCGCAAGAATACAGCGTTTCAGCATGGTTTTATACCTCCTCGTCCTGTACCTTGCGCCACGCAAGGGCAAACAGCACAGCGCCCAGCGCAAGGGTAAAGGCCAGCAGCCCCCAGTTGAAGGGGCGGGTGCCGTAGGTGACGGTGTGGGTGGCCTCGTCCCAGTTCGCCACTTCGTAGGCGCTCAGAGGAATGTAGTACCCAAAGGGCACAAAATAACTGGCAAGCGGCGGCATAAAAGCAGAGAACAGCCCCACCAGCGCCCCTACAATGCCCACGCAGAGCGCCGGCAGGGGATTGCCCACCCACAGCATCAGCAGAAATTCGCCAAAGAAGAGCATTGTGTCCACAGTCAGCGTGCAGACGAACAGATAGACCAGCTGCCCAGTGGGAAAGGCTTCGGTATAACCATGGACACGCCCCAGAACCGGAACACAGGCCAGCTCCAGCACCGTGACCAACAGCACCTCCAGCACTCCAAAGACCGCCTTGCCTGCAAACAGGCTGCGGCGGCTCTGCAGGGTGTAGAGCAGCTTTGTGGTGTTGCCTTTGATCTCCATATCCCACAGCCGGGAGGCCAGCACTGCCATCATCACCGGCATCAGAATGGCCTCAATAACGGGCAGGCTGTAAAGCAGGGCGCTGTAACCGTTGGCAAGCTCCTCCGGGTCTGCCGGAGCAAGGCCGCCTACCCATAGAACGACAATGCCGGGGATGAGCAGGCAGAGAGCAAGGTCATGCCTACGGTGGGCTTTTTGCAGTTCTGCACGGAAAGCTGCCATCTTACGCCACCTCCCCGCTGGTCTGGGTCAGGCTGAGGAAGATATCCTCAAGGCTCTTTGTCTGTGCAGTCAGTCCCACCACACCCACGCCGCTTTCGGCAAGGGTGCAGACCAGTGCCGCCAGCGCTTCGTCCGGCAGCGGGGGAAGCTGCAGGGTGTCCGGCTGGTCTGCCGGTGCAGCGGCTTTTACTCCCTGCTGCTGCAGGACGGCTGCGGCTTTGGGTGCGTCCAGCACCCGCAGCAGAATGCCGCCCCGGCTGTGCTTTTGCAGCTGCTGCAGAGAACCCTCGAACAGCAGCTTGCCGTGGTTCAGGATGCCCACCTGATCCACCATCTGCTCGATCTCTCCCAGCAGGTGGCTGGAGATCAGCACGGTGGCTCCGGTGGTCTGCGGCATGGAAGCAATCAGACTGCGCATCTCCTGAATGCCCGCCGGGTCCAAACCATTCGTAGGTTCGTCCAAGATTAGCAGTTTGGGGCTGCCCAGCAGCGCCATGGCAATGCCCAGCCGCTGTTTCATGCCAAGGGAGTACTGCCCCACCTTCCGGTCAGCGTCTTTGGTCAGGTGCACGATCTCCAGCACCCGGCTGATGTCCTTCCGGTCCACGTCTTTCAGGTCAGCCACGATGGAAAGGTTTTCCCGGGCGGTCAGGTGCAGGTAACCGGAGGGGGATTCGATCAGACTGCCGGTCTGCCGCAGCAGGGCAATGCGGTTTGCTTCGTTCAGGGTGTGCCCCAGCAGTTCCACACTGCCGCCGGTGGGGTGTACAAGCCCCAGCAGCATCTTCATGGTGGTGGATTTTCCCGCACCGTTGGGGCCTAAAAATCCGTAAACACAGCCCTCCGGGACAGTCAGGTTCAAATGATCCACCACCGGACGGCCATGGTAGCTTTTGCAAAGGGCATGGGTCCCAATCACAGGTTTCATAAATGAATGGTCTCCTTTCACATTCATGGATTTCGGAACGATGCCAGAATACACCCGCTGCCTTAAACTGACCGGAAGCGCAGCTTAAATTCCCCTTAAATTTGCAGGTGTTTTCCGCTGCGGCGCAAAAAGTGTGGTATAGTAAAGGCGGGAAAGGAGAACTGCCCTTATGGATACCATTTATGATGCAAAGCTCCTGCTTGTGGACGATAACGCCGAACTGCTGGTACTGCTGTGTGAGCAGCTGCGGGGCGCAGGATATGGCCATATCAGAACTGCCCAAAGCTGCACCGCTGCCCGCGCCTGTTTTGCGGCAGAGCAGCCGGAGCTGATGATCCTGGATATCAACCTGCCGGATGGGGACGGATTTTCGCTGTTCCGGGCACTGCGGGCAAAAGCGGATGTCCCGGCGCTGTTCCTCTCTGCACGGGATGCGGATGCCGACCGTCTGTTCGGGCTGGGTCTTGGCGCAGATGACTACCTGACCAAGCCTTTTCTGATGCAGGAACTGCTGCTGCGGGTGCAGCATATTTTGCAGCGGGCGTACCGGGCAGAGCTGTCCCGTACAAAACCGGCACCTTTGCAGCTGGGGGAGCGGTGCGTAGACCTGAATGATGCCGTTGTTACCCTGCCGGAGGGCAAAACACTGGCGCTGACCGCTACCGAGCTGGCGCTGCTGCGGAAATTGGCAGAGAACCGGGGACACATCGTTACCTACGATGCCCTTTGTGCGGCGGTCTGGGGCGCAGATTACTATGGCTACGAGAACAGTCTGGGTGTACATATCCGGCATCTGCGGGAGAAGCTGGAAGCCGAACCCGGTGCGCCGCAGTTTCTGCGGACGGTGCGGGGCATTGGCTATAAGCTGACAAAGGGGGAAGAAGCATGAAAACCTTTGTGCGCCTGATCCGGCGGTATGTGCTGGCGGCGGTGGGCATTGTTCTGCTGCTGTTGTTTTCCGGTGTTGCGGTGCTGGGCTGGCTGGGTTGGCAGGAGGGCTGCCGCCTGCCGCAGCGGGAGTATTCATCCAGCGAGATCGCGGATTCCATGGTGGAGACCGCCGAAGGGCTTGCCTTTGGGGCAGAACGCACCCCGCAGGAGTGGATGAACGGCTACGAGTGGGCGATGGTGCTGGACGATGTGGGAAACATCCGCTGGAGCTACGGCCTGCCGCAGGATCTGAACCATGCCTACACTCCCGGCGATATCGCCAAATTTTCCCGCTGGTATCTGGCGGATTACCCGGTGTTCTGCTGGACAGAACCCTACGGACTGTTCGTCATCGGACTGCCAAAGGGGAGCCTGTGGAAGTACAGCATTTACAGCTCACCGGACTTTGCCCTGAGCATGGTGCGGGTGCTCCCGGCGGCAGCGCTGGGAATGCTGCTGCTGGGGCTGGCGCTCTGCTTCTGGCTGAGCTGGCGGGGGGCAAAGCGGCTGGAGACCGTGGCAAACGGTCTGGATGCACTGGCGCAGGGGCAGACCGTCCGGCTGCCTACCGACGGCTTTGCCGGGGAACTGGCAGAAAAGCTGAACCAGACCGGGGCGCAGCTGCAAGCCAAAAATGAGATGCTTTCCCGGCGGGACAACGCCCGCACCCAGTGGATCGCAGGGGTCAGCCATGACGTGCGCACTCCGCTGGCGCTGATCTTAGGCTGGGCGGAGCAACTGGAACAGGATGCACTTTTGCCGGACAGCTCCCGGCAGAAAGCGACCGGCATCCGCACCCAGTGCGAAAAGCTCCGCACCCTCATTGATGACCTGAACCTGACCAGTAAGCTGGAATACGGTGCCCAACCCCTGCGCCGGAAAGACCTTCGGGCAGGGCCGCTGTTCCGGCAGCTGGTGGCGCAGTTCTGCGAAAGCCCACTGGCAGAGCACTGCGGGATCACGCTGGAACAGGAAGAACCGGCAGAGCAGACGGTGCTTTCGGTGGATGAGGCGCTGATGGCGCGGCTGCTGGAAAACCTGCTGAACAACAGTGCCCGGCATAACTCAAAGCCGGTGAACATTACCGTGCACACCCGGCGGGCAGGGGAGCGCTTCTGCCTGACCGTGGCAGATGACGGCATCGGCTATCCCCCTGCCGTTCTGGCGGCACTGAACGCTGCGGAGCCTGCCGAAAATGCGCCTCATATCCTTGGCTTGTATGTAGTGCAGCAGATCGCCGCCGCCCATGGCGGCACGGCAGTGTTTGGGCAGAACACCCCCTGCGGGGCAAAAACAACGGTCTGGCTGCCCGGCCGGGCGTGAACGGGGCAAAAAAAGAAAATAGCGCAAAAAACAGGCCGCTGCTTGCAGTTGTTGCAAACAGCGGTCTTATTGTTATGCGTTTTTGTTTTTATCCAGTGCATCAAACTGCTGCAGGATCTGGGGGTCTTTCAGCTTGATGACCTTGCCGGAGAGGTAGTGCAGGGTGTTTTCCTCCGGTATATCCAGAAAGCTGATGCGCACCGCGCACAGTGCCTGCGTCTTGGTGCCGGTGCGCTCGTTCATCTTGCGGTTGCCG
>OHSI01001690.1_pt1 | contig 10744 bp, 8 predicted proteins | sample 1578641 | NCBI WGS metagenome assembly OHSI01 (sample SAMEA3879535, study PRJEB24766) | human gut metagenome | biome: human-associated habitat; feature: feces | place: USA | collected 1985/1987 | reverse complement strand
TTGGTCCCTTCTCCCGCCCTGGTGATGATCGTCTTGATCTCGTGCGGAGTCAGATTCTGAGCCTCGTCAATGATAAAGTACGCATTGCCCAAACTTCGTCCTCTGATATACGCAAGCGGCGTAATGAGCAGCTTCTCGTCTTTCACCAACGCCTCCAGACGCTGATATTCCTTGCTGCTCGGGCGGTACTGTGCCTTGATCACATTCAGGTTGTCCATAAGCGGCTGCAGGAACGGCGACATCTTGTTCTTCTGGTCTCCTGGGAGGAAACCGATATCCTGATTGCCCAGTACGACCGTCGGTCTGGACAATATGATCTGGTCATAATCCCTTTCCTGCTCCAGGGCTGAAGCCAATGCCAGGAGCGTCTTTCCCGTTCCAGCTCCACCTGTCAGAGACACAAGTTTGATTTTCTTGTTGAGGCACGCGTCGATGGCGAATTTCTGTTCATCATTCCTCGGCTTGATTCCGCATGCCTCCCGCTTGCGCACAAGCAGGATCTTGTCAATGTCCGCATCATATCTCGCGCACAGAATTTCGTCATTCTGAATCTTGAACTTGAAAAGCTGGTTCGGATACGGACGTTCATGGCAGACAGCCCGCCAATCAACCGCATTGTTCTGACTGTAGGCGAGTTCCTGAAGCACCTCGGCCGGAGCATTGTCTATAAAATGGACCTCCTTCTGGGACGTCTCCACCTTCGCCTCCTCTACCCTGTCAGTCAGATAATCCTGCGCCACCATACCGACAGCCTTGGATTTCATCCTCAAGTTTATGTCCTTGGTCACAAGCGCCACGAACCTGTCAGGATTGTGGTCTCGCACCCAGATGGCAGTAGCAAGTATCCGGTGGTCCTGTATATCGTCGTGGAACAGGTCCTTCAGACTGTCCGGGAACGGATGGTTCGGCTCGATCTTGATATCGCCCAAGCCCTTGCCTATCGGGACGCCCTCTTTCCCGAACATCCTGCCCTCGGTAAGCCTGTCAATGTCACGCATGAATCCACGGGCATTGTAGCTGAGCGCATCGGTGCCCTTCTTGAACTTGTCGAGTTCCTCGAGTACTGCGACAGGGACCACGATATCATTGTCCTGGAACTTTCTTATCGCCTTATAATCGTGAAGAATAATGTTGGTGTCCAAGACGAAAATCTTCGGCTTCTTGGGCCCGTTTCCCTTGCCGGGAACATTTGCATACTTACTTACCATATCCGACGTATAATTATCTGATTATTGTCAGTCTTCACCCTCTGGAGCATCCCTCTGCGCCAGAAGCGCCCTCAAGATACCCGAAACGCCCGTAGCGGAATTGCCGGTTATGTTCAGTCCCTTCTCCGCAGGATGGCCTATCGGATAATAAGCCACATCCTGAAGAAGCATTTCCGCATCCACGTAGTCGAAATCGATGTCCTTTATTTCTATCAATGCCCCGGGCACTTCGCCGAAAAGCACATTGACCTGGCTCTGCTCTCCATAGGATTTCATGATCCCTGAGATATCAATATCCATACCACGTACACCGTCTCCCGTCATCGTCGCCAATGCAGCAAAAAGGCCGCCCTCACCTACCGTAACGCCCGAAAGCACCACTCCGTCCTCCACGAATTCGCGCACCACCTCGTAGCAGTCCAGGAAGTAGTCCGAATCAATGTCATCCGGCGCCTTGCCCCCCGATATGCCGCTCAGCCTGGACAGCAGCGAACCGCCAAGTCTGAACTTGCCCGTATCGAAAGGTATGTATATCAGCCAGTTGTCTTTTTCGCCGGACAGCACAGCCGGACAGCGGCGTCCTTCTCCGAGAGCCGGCGACTCCGTCTTGAACGGAACCTCGCAGAACGGCAGCGGGTTTTCAGGCTCCTCATCGTCCTCCTCCATCCGGGCACCTTCAGACACATTCACCGAAACTTTTACGGAACATCCGCCTGTACACTCCCTGAAGTCATACCCCGCCAGACGCACACCGAGCATATCCAGATAATCGCAGGCCGCTTCCACAGAGTAGTAGAACGCCGCCATACTTCCCACCGGAGCCATGTTCCATTCCCACAATATGCTTACCTCCAGATCTCCGGACCGGAAATGTCCTTCGCGCCAGATGACTTCGGTCAATGCCTTTGCTATCTCCGCGCACGTCATGCTGTCAGCACAGAAAGACGGAATATTTCTGCTTTCCGACACATCCGGCAAACTGCCAAGTATAAGATTTTCAGCAACTTGGAGCTCAGGCATCACGCCTGCAGGATCAGGGTCCACGGTCTCGTCCACCACAGGCTCCACCTTCAGAGCATCAGCATTCCGAGCGGACTTCCCCACCGCATCATCCAAGATTTCACGCGGCGAAAGTTCCATCTTCACTCCGTCTATAACATATTCCGCATCCAGCACTGACTGCATAATCCTGTTCATAATATAATCCTGAAATGGTTTGACAAATCCATGAATTATTCTCCGTTTCTCACCTGAAACTCCGTAGGCGATTCGCCTGTAATTTTCTTGAACACTTTGGACATCGCGGACTGGTCTGCAAATCCTGTACGGACAGCGACATCCAGAAGCGAGGCCTGCTTTTCATTGACAAGAATCTTTTTTACTTCCCCGATCCTGAGGGTATTTATCCAGGCATTGAAATTCAGATTCAGCGTATTGTTCAGATAATCCGACAGAAGTCTCTGGCTCACACCGATCTGAGAAGAGACTTTGGCCAATGTCAGATTCTCGCCAAGATACGGCGCCGGAGAAAGGTTCACCCAGAAGGACACCAGTTCCTCCACCTTCGGACGGGACGTGAACAGAGCCTGGGGAGTCTGGACCTCATTCGCGGAAGATTCCTCTTTCTTTTCAATGCTCTCTGCGCGCATGACTCCCTGTTCGTAATCATATGCCGGAGCGATTGCAGCAAACAACGGCCTGACATTCAGGAGCTTGATCGTAAAGAACACGAAATAGGCCGACACGACGCAGACCACGGCCGCATTGAAAAGAGCGGAGCGCATAAGCAGGTTGAGACAGCCTGAAACAAAGAAAAAGAAAAACGAATGATATATGAAAACGAGTTTTTTCGCATCAATGTTGTCCTTGCCCGAATAGTAGGCGTTTATGACATTGATATAACGTCTTACGCATTTGATAAGGTATATTCCCAAAACCGTAAGTGTCATAATCGACGTTATGTGCAGGAACCATGTGGTGATTACCGCAAATCTCGTATCAAGAAAGGCCTCATAGTAATGGCTGACATCAGGATTGTCGATTTTGAATGCCACGACTCCGCAAATATGCATCGCGGTAATCAGCACGGCCGGAGTCACCATGAGAAGGAGATTCTTGAGAGTAGCCAGCGGAGATCTGAACAGAAGCAGTCCGACATAACCTCCGGCAAGCAGCTGGATGAATATGGTGGCGGCGAAGACAAAAGAAGTCAGCACCACGATAGAACTGCCATGCATCAGGCAAACTATGGCCATAGTGTCAGTTATGACCCCGAGGAATATCACGCAGGCCATCAGATGCCTTGCCTGGGAAAAGCCTTGCGCGTCCTTGTTGTATTCGTAACGCACGAACAGAAGGAACACTACCGACAACAGCAGCGCGATACAAGAGGCGACATTGACCAGTATATTCAGAAAATCCAGCGTCATACCATTCCCTATTTGTTACACTTCTCCGTGCGGAACTGTCCTGGCGCTACCCCATAGCATTTTTTGAATGCCTTGGCGAACGCTGCGAGGTCGGAGAATCCCACTTTGGCATACAGCTCCTTGAAAGGCAGTTTCGGATTCTCAAGCATCATCTCGGCAGCCTGTTCCAGTCTCAATGTATTTATCCACGTATTGAAATTCACCTCATAGACATTGTTCAGATAATCCGAAAGCACTCTCGGAGAGATCTTCATTTCCGCAGAAACGGATGCGACAGTAATACCGCGCTTCAGATAAGGCTTGTCCAGCCTCGAGGTCCAGCAAGATACAGCATCGTCAATCGACATTGACTCAGACACTTCCGCCTGCTCTGGCAAAGCTGGTTCCGGCTGCTCTTCCACCGGTTTCTGCTGTTCATAGGCGAATGCCGGAGATACCAGAGAGAAAAGCCTCTGGAGGTTCACCAGTGCCACGGCAAAGACGACGAAGAACACGGATGCAACTATGACCGAGCCCACTACGACCGGCCTTGAGAATGACAGCAGGTTTATGCCGTACAGGAAGAACGCCACCACTACGGAGTCGAGCCTCTTGCCGGACAGTTCCGGATATTCGGCATAGTAGTTTTCCAGTGTCCTGTTATACTTTTTCACGGCCCTGAGCAGAATCACGGCGAGACAGGTTATCACGACGAGAATCACCATGTATATCAGAATTGACACGACTATCGAATAGGTCGTTTTCACATAACTGATATAGGACGGAATGTCGAACACGAAGCCGAATTCCACCAGATAACCCACGCCGTGGCTCAGCGACAGAACCACAACAGGCCATATGAATATGTACATCAGATGCTTGGACATATATGGACTGCGAAACAGCATCAGCAGCGAAGACGTGGCCATGAACACCTGGAAATAGAAGACCAGCGGCGCCAAAAAGGTATTGATGCACAGATAACTGTAGTCCTTGGAGAGGAAATACAGAAATATGAAACTGAGAATCGTGTCCAGAAAAGCTGCAAATGCGACAAAGGCCTTGACTTTCATGTAGCCTTTGGACTGTTCAGAATTTCCGTTATCGACAAAGACCAGCAACGCCCCGGTCACAAGACACAAGACACCGCTGCCCAAATAAGTCAGAATTTCTATAAACCTCAGCCCCATAGTCAATCATATTCAAGCCGCCGCCACGAACGATTCTGTCTGCCGGAAATGACGGCAATTCTTACAAATGTAATAAAAACATTTGAAAAACCGGCCTGCAGAACACCACTTTCTACAGACCGGACAAACCAAATTACGATAAAATCTACTTCACTATTGCAAATGGGGATTTGGCATCACCGATCCAGCGATACAGACGTGCAGTACAGCTGTGCGTACCGGTTTCCTTGTCCTTTTTGTTTTCTGAAATGTACCAGTATCCGTTGCCCATAGGGAAGAGACCGGTAGAGCCCCACTTGAAACGCCAGCCGTGAATGCCGGTCGCCTCATCACATTGGCCCATAGAGTCATCAAGTTTCAGCTGACGCTCCTTTTTCTTCCAGTACGGCACGCCCTCCAGAGCAGTCTTGGACGGCTTCTGGTCAATGCTGAACGCATACAGGTCATAGTTGGGGTACTGAGGCTTCTTGCCTTTATAGACGGCCATGAAGAAGTCTCCTGTATTCTCGTCATACGCAAGATTCTGCACGCCCCAGTTGGTATTTCCGGTATATATGAAATACTTGTTCAGCGGCTTTGCGGGGCCGTCGGTATGCACGGTGCCGAAAACCACGTTCCTGGCATTGCGCGAGAGGGACTTGAGGTCGTACTGAAGAATAACCTGATGGTCATTGTCATTTCTGTTCACGTCACCGTACACGCCGTAAGCCACATACAGATAGAGTTTCCTCGCTGAGGACAATGACTTGTTCTTAGCGCCTATAGCCGGAGCGATAGTCACACCGTCGATTCCGGAGCAGGCAAAACGGTGGTCCAATGTCGTGTCTGCAACATTGACCTTGGCTGCATAGTCGGCGCAAGCCTCCTTCACGCACACAGTCCTGAGCACATCGCCCGTTTCCGGGTCAGCGCCCAGCGTGGTGAGTTTGTCAACGTCGATTATGGCGATATAGAACACCGACTCGGTAACCACATCTACGCCCAATGTCCTGGCGATGCCCTGGCCGATCTGGTCGTCCTTGCATTCGAGTGACGCATATACCTTGCGGCCTACCGGGTCGAATGTCATCGCGCCGAGATGCCCCTGTATCCTGTCAATGGAGCCGAGAATGTTCCCCTGCATATCGACTTTCACGAATCTGCTCGTGAATGACATGTACATACAGTTCTTCTCTTCATCGTATGCGATACCCTGCACGTGCTGGGCCTGCTGCCCCACATATACTTCGCGCGGGAGGTCTGTCGTATGGGATTTCTCCGACTTGCAGCCGGCCATGCTGAACACGGCAGCCACGGACAAAAGTAGGTATGCGTATCTTTTCATATCGTCTATAATTTCATTTGACACACAAATATAGTTAAAAAATTTTCATATCACACATTTTTGAAGCAAAAATTGCTTTCATTTTTTGACTTTTCGGATTTTATGGATATTTTTGTGGTACAAAATAAAACAACACTCTAAAACAGCTTCTGATGAAAGCATTGAATCTTCACGCCGTGGGCGACCTCAGATACGAGGACGTCCCGACTCCAGTGAGAGAACCGGGCGAAGTGCTTATGAAAGTGCACGCGTGCGGCATCTGCGGAAGTGACATTCCGCGTATATTCAAGAAAGGCACATATCATTTTCCGACCATTCCGGGGCACGAGTTCGCGGGCGAAATCATCGACGCGGACGACAAGAGCCTCGTAGGCAAGAAGGCGGCAGTATTTCCGCTGATTCCTTGTGGACACTGTGCGGCCTGCCAGACCGGAGAGTATGCGCATTGCAGCCATTATGATTATTATGGTTCCAGGAGAGACGGAGGATTTGCGGAATACATTGCCGTAAAAGAATGGAATCTCGTATTTTTCGATGACAGAGTCTCTTACGAGGAGGCAGCCATGTGCGAACCGGCTGCCGTGGCCCTGCATTCCGTAGGCCAGGGAAATGTCCGTATCGGGGATACCGTGGCCATCTTCGGAGCCGGGCCGATAGGCATAATGCTGGGCTTGTGGTCACGCACGGCAGGCGCCGCTAAAGTCATCCTGTGTGACATAGACCAGACCAAGACTGATTTTGCGAATTCTCTCGGATTCACGGCAGTCAATTCCAGGGACATTGACCCGGTCGAGTTCATCCGCGAGCAGACAGGCGGCAAGGGCGCTGACGTCTGCATAGAAGGAGCGGGCGTTTCGCAGACATTCGAGCAGGCGCTCAGGTCAGTCAAGGCGAAGGGCCACGTCGTATGCATGGGCAACCCGGCAGGAGACATGACATTGACACAGAACGGCTACTGGGAGATTCTCCGCAAGGAGCTGACTGTCAGAGGCACATGGAACAGTCTGTACAATGACGCAAAGAACGACTGGCGCACCACCATGGAGGCGATCGCGTCCCACCGTATCGACGTGAGGCCGCTGATTTCCCACAAGTTCCATCTGAGCGAGTCAGAGCAGGCCTTCGGCGTAATCCTCGGCCGCAAGGAATTTTTCAATAAGGTTATGTTTGTCAATGAATAGGTAACGTCATGAGTCACAAGAGATTTATTTCAGTTTCAGTGATGTGCTCCGACCTTATGGCATTGGGGAAAGACATCGCGGACTTGCAGAAATACGGGACAGATATGCTGCACGTGGACATCATGGATGCGCATTTCGTTCCCAACCTCACTTTCGGCCCGGATTTCATAAAGGCCATGCAGAGGACTACTGATATGCCTCTGGACATTCACCTGATGGTGGAAGACCCGGAGCTGATACTGGGAAGGTTCGACATCAGGAAGGGCGACATCGTTTCTTCTCACGTGGAACTCACCCTGGATTTCAAGGAACTGAGCAATAAAGTTCACGAGAAAGGCGGACTTTTCGGCCTGGCAGTGAACCCTGAGACAGAGATTGAGAAACTTGAGACATACCTGCCTTACCTTGATACCGTAACTCTTATGCTTGTGCATCCCGGCTATGCGGGGGCCAAGATGGTGGACGGCATAATGAACAAGGTGGCGCAGACCAGGAAATATCTTGACAGCAAGGGATACAGGAACATTCTGATAAGCGTGGACGGCAGCGTCAGCAAGGAACGCGCCCACGCTATGGCCGAGATGGGTGCGGACATTTTCGTCGGCGGCACCGCAGGCATATACAGAAAAGGGATGGACCTTAGTCAGACCATCCCTGAAATGCGCGAGGCTATAGATTTCTAAATCCTATTTATATCTTATTTGTATCTTACGAACGGAGCTTTTTCATCGAGGAATTTCTTTACCTCAACGGCTCTGTCGCAACATAAGAATTCTGCGCCGAGATAGACTCCGAGCATGATGTCTTCAGGAGTTCTGGACGGCCACAGAGACACGTACAGACCCGCTTCTTTGGCTTTTCTTACCATCGAGCGGGTTGTTCCGTTCATCTGGCAGCCGATACGCCTGATACCCATTGCCTCCGCCATCTGGATAGTCTCGTCACAGACAGGTTTGCTGAAGATAATCAGAAGGTCAGCATCAGGATGAAGCCTTTTCATCATATTCAGCGCTCTCCGGTCGCTTGATGTGAACAGATAGGTTGAGTGCTCAGGTTTCTTGGCCATGACCGTCTTGTAGAGTTTGTCGCAATACTCTCTGAGCCTGTCTTCCGGATAGCTTGACTCCGGCTTGGTCTTCATCTCGAATTCCACATACACGCCATCTTTGTCCGCGAGGAAATCCACCAGTTCATCGAGGAACAGAATCTTGTTTCCCTGGAATGTGGTAAGTTTCTGGATATCTTCCGTGTTCATAGACTCCACTGTATTCGTGCAGTCGGTAAGTCTGGCGAAAGTCTCGTCGTGGTTCACGACCAGTCTCCCGTCCTTGGCCATACGGATATCTGTTTCAAAGCCTCTGATACCCAGATCATAACATGCCTTGAAGGCAGGAAGCGTGTTCTCGTCGAACTCGAAACGGCTTGCCCTGTGAGCGAAGAACTGCACTGTCTGGCTCTGGGCCATTGCTGTCAATGACATAGCCGCCGCTGCCAATGACATGATCAATTTGTTAAATTTCATACGTTCTATGTTTTGTGTTCAGTAATCTAAAGTAATGTCAGACCGCTAGAAACCAGAGTAGTCCGTCTGTAAGGAATTGCATGTATAGACATTGACCTGTCCACTGCTCGGAATCGTCTGAGTAGCACGCACTTCCCAGTTTTTCACTTTGGTCGGATCTCCTCCTGGCGCCGATATGTACCAGTAATGCTGGGCCGTGGTCGTCGTCCAAGTCGTGGTGTTCTTGTTCAGTTTATTGAAGAAATATGAAGCCACGCAGATGTCGGTAATCTTGGACGGAACTCTCTTCATGTCTCCTACCTTTTTCCCGTCCTGGAAGAATTCGACTTTCCAGTTGGTATCGTCATCGTTCCATATGGCTGCGACGAATGCACCCTTCAATTTTGAGTTTCCGGCAGCCTTGATATTTGCGGAACCTCCCGTGCCGCCGTCATACCATGTATATTTGTATTTTCCAGCAGGATTTCCGTCTGAGCCGCCATATATCTGGTTGCCGTCATACACACGCATCTGATAGTCAACAGTGTTCTTGGTGCCTTTCGCCACCCAGTTCTTTATGCTGTTGCCCTCGATTTCATAAAGGCTGTACCCGTTAGGTGCACCGTTCGTATTCATGTTGCAGGACCACCATGCACCGCAAGCGGCACCGTGGACATGCTCATAAATAGGCTTTCCGCTCTTGGTGACATAGCCGGTATGAATCCAGTTCTGAGGATAATGGGTATGACCTATCATCAGATGAGCCTCATGGAATTCGGTCAACAATTTGAGCACCTCTGCATAGTTCTTGTCTTTATTGACAGATGCTCCGCCACTTTTGGCGCTTCCCCTGAAAGGGATGTGCGCGCAGAAGAGGACCATCTTGTTCTGCTTGTCCTTCACGAGTGCCAAATCCGCCCTCAGCCATTTCAGCTGCTCTGCTGAAATACCGCCGGAATAAGTCCAGGTCTTACCGTTTGTTGTTTTCACCAGGACATTATCCATGACGATTATATGGACATCACCTCTGTTGAATGAATAATCTACAGGGCCGAAATTGTCGATGTAATTCTGTGTGGATTCGTACTGATTCTTCTTGGACGCGTCATGGTCGTGGTTTCCGATCGTATTGAAGAACGGAATGTAATCAGTTCCGTTGGCCGTAAACCTGGACATGACATCACGCATCGGCTTCCACTGGACAGTATTGTCGAATGTAATGTCTCCCATGGTCATCACATAGACATTGTTATACTTGCCCTTGGCCTGAGAATCCACGAGGAATTTCTTCATGTCAGGAATAGTCTCAGTTCTGAAACGGTTGACATCCGAGTTGGTCTTGCACTGAGGGTCCCCTATCGCAAGAAATGTGAAATTCTTCTCCGGAGCATCAAGCGGTTCCAGAAGAAAATCATTCCTGTTCTGTTTGCCGGGCGAAATAGTTGAAGTCGAATAGAACAGCGGCAGTTTGGTCTTGGTGTCCAGACTGACTTTATATTCTGACGGCAACGTATAATACACTTTCCGGCAGGCGCTGTTGGCCTTGAACTGATAGACACCGTTTTCGTCCGTCACAGTGAACGTATAGCCGTCTGTAACAGGTACACCAGGAATTCCTTTTTTAGTAGTCCTGTCAGAAATAAGACCTATCAGGGTATTGGACTTGTCGATTTCCGTACCGTTGATTATCTTCCCTGTTTCTTCCGGAACAGAAGGTTCTGCCGGCTGCTGTGGCGTCGGAGGAGCCTGTGGAGGGGTGCCGTTCTTATCGCAAGCAACAACCCCCGATATGAGAGTTGTTGCAGAGATAAGTACGAATAAACACTTCTTGAGCAGTATTTTATTCATATTCAGAGATATAGACTATTCCTAAAATTCAGAGTAATCAGTAGTCAGCTTGCTTGTCTTGTAGGTGACTGAACCGCCATTCGG
>OHSI01001683.1_pt1 | contig 10769 bp, 7 predicted proteins | sample 1578641 | NCBI WGS metagenome assembly OHSI01 (sample SAMEA3879535, study PRJEB24766) | human gut metagenome | biome: human-associated habitat; feature: feces | place: USA | collected 1985/1987 | reverse complement strand
TGTCATAGGCTCTACACGATGAAGTGGAAGACTAAGCGGGCCAATAGTACGTTAAGGACACCGGCAAGTACACCGACTTCGAGAAGGTCTCCGTGCGGAAGTTCCTGCGTGCGGATACGAACGCCGATAAGGTCGTCAATTCCGCGGACGCCGTTGTGGTCGTAGCAAATTCCAAGTAAATCCGGGCGAATCAGCTGCTTCCCCTCCCTAACGGGAGGGGAGGCAATTCGCCGTATTTTGGGGCTTTACCATTATCCCCCGCCGCGGGGGACAGTGGTAAGGATCCAAACTGTTTTTTGGGGGATATCCGTATGAAAAAACGCAGCGGCCTGCTCAGCGCCGTGAGTATTCTGCTGGTCATCGCGCTGGTCGCGGGGATCGGCGGCTCACTGATCGCCTCCGGGCGGACAAGGCCGGACAACCCAATCGACGCCCAGCCGGAGCAGCTCCGGGCGGAATCCCTGCAAGGCTCCGGCAATACCGGCGGACAGGGTTCCGGAAAGGGGAACGCCCAGTCCGCGGAATCCGCCGAAGGAACAGAAAATACCGACCCGACCCAGGAGCCGACGGAGCCTCCCACGGAACCGGAGAGGCAGGATCAGACGGAGCCGCCAACGGAACCGACCCGGGGCGAGGAGGATACGGATCCCACAGCGCCTACGGACAAGCCCGTGGAGAATCCCGATGATAATCAGGGCGGCAATAAGCCAGACGACACCAAGGGCGGCCCGGAGGATTCCGGCGACCACGGCGACGGTACCGGCGGCGACGACGGGGATGACGGCGGAACAGGCGGCGATCACGGCAGCGGGGGCGAGGAAGACGATACGCCCCGTATTTACACGACCCTGAAGACCCAGCAGCTCACCAAGACAGAGCTTCCGGACGGAAGGTTGACCTTCATTGCCTACCCCATCGGCAAGGGCGACCTGCACATTCGTGTCCGGCTGAAAAACGAGACCAATTCCGGCAACGGACTGCTGCTGACCTCCCCGGACAACCGGAACTATGAGGCGCAGCTGGATTTCAACGCGGAAAACCTGTTCGTCCTGTCCCTCTACGATGGGGAGACCTTCCTTGGCCTGGTTCAGTACCGGGTGGGCTATTACGCCGACCTTGCCGATGACGACAATCCGGAATCCGGCGACTATCCACCTTCCATCGTCACCAATCTGGACGGAGCCAGCCTGGACGTGACCTCTCAGACTTTCCAACTTACGGTGATCGCCAAAACAAATGAGAAGCTGGGGGCAGGCCCTATTTACTCCAATCAAATTCGGGTAACGCTGGACGGAAAAGTTGTGGAAATGAGCTACGGCAACGCCAGTGGTTACGGCTATGAGCTGCATTTCGACGCGCCCCAGATCGGCGACGAGGAATCCCACATCGTCCGGGTGCTTGCTTGGGACGGGAACGGAAACTCCGCCATGAAGGTCTACACCGTTACCTATCACCAGATCAGCGAGGGCGACCCGGCAGGCTCGGTGAATGTGGTGCTGGACGCGACCACCATCGGCCTGGGCATCCTGGACAGCGGGACGCTGGACATTGTAGAGGGCGAAACGGCGGCGTCCGTAGTCCTGCGTTTCTTACAGGAGCGCGGCTATGAACCGGATTATCAGGGTACGGCCACCATGAATTTCTATCTGCGCCGTATCAGCCGGGGCGATATTGCCTATCGCGCCAACGTTCCGGAGCATCTCTGGGAGCTGATCCTGAGGGACGGCATCACCACCAACAATAACTACGACCGGGACGGCATCGGTGAGTTTGACTACACACAGGGTTCCGGCTGGATGTACTCCATCAACGGAACACTGTATGAGGGAACCGGTATGAGCGGCTATAAGGTCCGCAACGGAATTACCATCTATCTGCGCTTTACTCTGTCCTACGGCAAGGACATCGGCGGTTACGATGCCACCGGAGGCGGCTACGGTGCGCTGAGCAGCTACTGCGGCCTATGGATCAACGGCGGCTATCAGGCCCTGGACCACGACTTTGAGGAAGTGGAACGGGTGGAACCCACCGAAACGGAGGATGGGTACATCCTGTACCGCTGCACCAGGTGCCACGAGGAGGAAACAGATGTTCTCCCGGCTACCGGCGGCGAGACGGAACCGACAGATCCCGATCCCACCGATCCCGACCCGACGGATCCGACGCCTACCGATCCCACCGAGCCGACGCCCACGGATCCCACCGGACCGGAGCCGACGGAACCGACGCCTACAGACCCCAGCGAACCGACACCCACGGAACCGACACCCACAGAGCCAAGCGAACCGGAGCCGACCGACCCCGGCGAGCCGGATCCTGCGGAACAGGCATCCATACAGGCCATGGGGCGGGAGACGCGGGGATACTGGGGCGATAAGCTCGTCTACTGCCAGAGACTGATAAAACGAATTTTGGAGGCAGCTGCATGAAAAACGGAACAAAATTGATAGCGGTGCTGCTCTGCGTACTGCTTCTGATCCCCACAATGGCTTTCGCGGAAACCCAGTCGTCTTTGGATGCGGAAATCGCCCAAAGCGCGGAGGGAATGTCCGCCCTGGGCGGGAAGAAGGGAGAGCTTCTGAAGGATCAGGAGCAGTTCCCCGCAGGCACTTCCGTCTGCGACTGGCTTGCTATGGCCATGGCACTGTCCGGCGCGGAGGAAAGCTACGCCGACTATTTGCAGGCGCTGAGAACTTATGTAGAAAACGCCTACGCGAAAAATGGCTGCCTGGATAAGAACAAGGCTACGGAGTACCACCGGATCGCCCTGACGGTAATGGCGCTGGGCGGCGACTCCACCGACTTTGGAACGAAGCCAGACGGCTCGGCCATTGACCTGATTGCGGAGGGAACCTACAACTATGCCCGTGATCCGGGCGCGCAGGGCTTGAACGGCTGGATCTGGGCGCTGATTGCCCTGGATGCGCAGGATACGGAGGTTCCGGCAGATGCCCAGTATTCCAGAGAGGATATGGTCAGCGCCATCGTGATCGCTCAGGAGCCGGACGGCGGCTTCGGTCTGATCCCCGGAAAATCGGATGTGGACATCACCGCCATGGCGGTACAGGCGCTGGCTCCCTACCGGGACGAGCTGGAGACCGAGATCGACGCGGCTTTGGAATACCTTTCCGGTCAGCTGACGGATACCTGCGGGTATATCGCCTATGGGGATGAAAACGCGGAGAGTACGGCGCAGGTCATTCTGGCTCTGTGCGCGCTGGGCATTGATCCGGACACGGATCCCCGCTTTGTGAAAGACGGACATACCCTGCTGACCCAGCTTGCCAGATTCCGCCAGGTAGACGGCACCTACAGCCACACGCTGGAGGGGGCAGGTGACGGCATGGCAACGGAGCAATCCGTCCTTGCGCTGGTGGCTGTACAGCGTGTCCGCGCGGGGCAGCCGTGGGTGCTGCATTTTGACGGCACGTATACCGCCCCAGACGTTCCGGTCAGCCCGGACACCCAGACGGCACAGACGAAGGCGGGTGCCGACAGAACCATTCTCTACGTTGGAATCGGCGCGGCAGTCGTGATCGCGGCCGGCGCGATATGCATCATCGTCAGAAAGAGGAGAAAGGCATGAACAAGCTGACAGAACAAATTCAGGCGGAAGTCAACAAAGTTGTTTTGGGCAAAGAGGACATCGTCCGCAAGGTGCTGCTGGCCATTCTGGCCCAGGGTCACGTGCTGCTGGAGGATGTGCCCGGTGTGGGCAAGACGACGCTGGCCAAGGCATTTTCCAAGACGCTGGGACTGGATTCCAGACGCGTCCAGTTCACCTCCGATACGCTGCCCTCTGATATTATCGGCTTTTCCGTATTTGACAAGGCGGACGGCAAGCTGAAATATCAGCCCGGTGCTATTATGACGAATCTGTTGCTGGCGGACGAGATCAACCGTACCTCCAGTAAGACCCAATCCGCCCTGCTGGAAGCCATGGAGGAATTGCAGGTCACGGTGGACGGCGTGACCCGGGCGCTGCCCAAGCCCTTTGTCGTTCTGGCAACGGAAAACCCGGTGGGTTCCGCGGGTACCCAGATGCTGCCCGCCTCTCAGCTGGATCGTTTCCTGATCCGACTGAGTATGGGCTATCCCAATCGGGCGAGCACGGCGGCGCTGCTGAAGGACCGCCATCATGTGGATCCCCTTTCTGCCTGCCAGACGGTGACGACGCCGGATGAGCTGGAAAAGCTCATTGCGGACGTTGCCGATATCCACGTGGCAGACCGAATCTATGACTATATCGCGGAACTGGTGGACGTGACCCGCTCCAATGCCTATGTTACCCTGGGCGTCAGTCCCCGCGGCGCTCTGGCTGTGACCCGTGCGGCCAAGGCCAACGCCTATCTGGAGGGGCGGAATTATGTGATTCCCGACGATGTGTGCGCCGTGTTCCCGGATGTATGCGTCCATCGCCTGATCCTCAACGCCAAGGCACGTCTTCAGGAATACACCGCGGCGCAGATCCTTCAGAACATCCTCACCTCGGTTCAGAAGCCAGATATCCGGGAATTTTCCGACAAATGAAGAAAAAGATTTTAGGCAGCGCCGTGTGTTACCTGCTTCTGCTGCTGGCTCTGGCGGCGCTGCTCATTACAAGCGGTTCCTTTTGGGTGCTTGCCGGACTCTGCCTGCTGCTCCTGCTGCCACTGGCTTCCTGGGCGGTCAACGCATACGTCCGAAGGCATTTACAGGCGGATATTCTGATACCGGCGACGGCTGCCAAACGCACCGCGGCCGGTTGCCGGGTGTGCATCCGCAATTCGGCGCTGCTGCCCGTAATGCGTTATGGCTGTCGTGTCTCTATCCGCAATGATCTGACCGAGGAAGAGCAGTCGGTGGCGTTGACCGGCGGCATCGGTGCCAGAGGCGAAAGCAGCCAGAATATCCTGCTGCAAAGTCGCTATTGCGGCCGGCTGCGTGTGCGCATCAGCAGGTTTACTTTGCTGGACTATCTGGGGATGCTCCCCATGCAGGCCCCTGCCAATGCGGAGGCCCGACTGACCATTCTTCCGAACCTCTTTCCTATGGACGCGGACATGACCGCCAGACCGGCCTATGCGGACGACGGAGCTTCCGACCGCCGGGGAGAAGATCGCAGCGAGGTGTACCAGCTCCGGGAGTACCGCCCCGGGGACGACATCCGTCAGATCCATTGGAAGCTGTCCTCCAAGCTGGACGAGCTGATCCTGAAGGAGGCCAGCCAGCCGGAGAGCCGCTCCCTCCTGGTGTTCTGGGATAAGCGTACCGGCACGCCGCAGCAGATGGATGCTTTGGCTGAGGTCGTTTCCTCCACGGGTGCGGCACTGCTGCAAGGCGGTGTGCAGTATACCCTGAGCTGGACGGAGGGGGACGACCTGCAAGCCCAGGATATTCTGGACGAGAACCAGCTTTTGCAGGCAATCCCGGAATTGGTAAAGACCAGAGGCAGCGCGGATTGCCGCCTGCCGGAAATGGGCGATTACAGCCGTATCCTGTATTTCGGCGTGAAGCCGGAGGAGCGGATGATGACGGATGAGCGGGTGCATTTTGTCCTCTGCACGGAGGAGCCATTCCCAGATGCCACCACCTTTACCCCCCAGAATTATTCGGAGACGATGCAGCGACTGGAGGTTTAGCCGATCATGCAAAAAAGTGAAAACGGACTCCAATGCATTGTCACCGGGGCGGCGCAAAGAAGAATGTATTTTCCCTGGGGCGCCGGAACGGTCTGTGCCGTACTGACGGTGGGCTTCTGCCTTCTGCCGGCGGAGGCGTTTCCTTCCGTATCTTACCCCTGGTGGGGCATGGCGACGGCTGCGCTTCTGGTGCAGGCGGTGCTGTTTGCCGCTTACCAGAGCGACATCGGAAACTGGGTCGTTCCTGTAGGGATCGGACTGCTGCTTTTGCTGAGTCTGATACTGAACAGATGGATACTGCCTGGTTTCGGCACTCTGGCAAATGATTTTCTGACCCTGCAGACGGAAAATAACGGAAGAATATATCTGGATTTGCGGCGGCGGATGCCCGCTGTTTGCCCTTAGCGACAGCGGTCTCGCTGCTGCTGGTATCGCTGCTTTTCAGCCGCAGTGCATGGAGCGGACGTCTGGTACTGGCATTGCCGGTTTTGCTGCCCTGCTATGGGGCAATGTTGCTGGGTCTGGTTCCCATAGGCATCGGCGGCGGACTGCTGATTGCAGGTGCCGTGCTGCTGATGGTGCAGCACACTGCGGCGGGGGAGACCCTGACCGGTGTTCCGACGCAGCTGATTTTAACGGTTCTGTGCGCGGCGCTGTGTCTGCTGGTCGGGCTGTCCTTCCGGAACAGTCTGGACACCGATCTGATGGAGACTATCCAGACACGGATACACCATCAGCGCTATGACAGCGATACCAATTCCATGCCGGAGGGAAATCTCAGAAACTTACCTGCCTGGAATAAAAGTGACGCGCCGGCGCTGGAAGTCACCATGGAGCAGCCGGAAAAGGTGTATCTGCGCGGGCAGGTCTATGACACCTATACCGGCACTGGCTGGAAAACGGCGGATACGAAGGATACCGCCCAGTATGAAGACCTTTTTTACTGGCTCCATGAGGCCAATTTTTATGGTCAGAGCCAGATCGGATTGGCAGAGAGCTATACGGATACGGCGGTTCCGCTGTCCATGACCGTTAAGAATCTCTCCGCCTGTTCCGCCCATGGCTATTATCCCTATGCCGTCTATGGCAGCGAAACGCTGGAAGCGGATCGCATCGGAGACACGGCACTTCCGCCGGCAGAGAGCCTGTCCTATCTGAAGGGCAGTGTGCCGGAGTGGTACCAGATCCAGCGGAACTTATCCACGGCGCAGGGACGGGAAAATATCAAGACCTATCTTTCCAAAGAGCAGGCGTATTCCGACTATCTGCAAACCGTTGATCTGCAAATGACCCAGGATAGCTGGTCGGTTCTCCAACGGCAGCTGAAGCTGGACAGTCAGGCTCGAACCATCGGCGACATCCGTACCATTATTTTTGATTACCTCCGGGAGAACATGACCTATGACGAGAGCGCCCGAACCATGAACGGCAGCGGAGATTTCCTGCAATATACGCTGGAGCGCAGCGGGCATGGCTACAGTGTCCATTACGCCACGGCGGCAGTGCTGATGCTTCGCTATATGGGCGTTCCGGCTCGCTATGTGGAGGGCTATTTCCTCTCGGCGGAGGATGCCGCACGCTACAAGTCCGGCGAGGCCATTACCCTGACAGAGAAAAACGCCCATGCCTGGGCGGAATACTATGTCAGCGGCGTCGGGTTTGTACCGTTTGAGGTAACTCCCGGCTACATTGACGACGAGGAACTGTCCCTTGGCGGCGATAGTCCGGACGAGAACACCTACCGGAACAACACGCGGCAATTTGTAGAGGTTGAAAAGCCGGAGGAGATCACCGAGCATAAACAGGATCGATTCACTTTCTCGCTGGATACCCACTATCTGCTGCTTCTCCCGTTGCTGCTGATACTGCTGCTGGCCGGATATATTCTCCATCGCCGCAGGGTATTCCGGAAAAAGCTGGCAGCCATAGACGCCGCAGACGACCGGGAGGCCATCGCCATGCGTTACGGCTACGCGGTCTGCCTGCTGCGCCACAGCACAGCCAAGCCTCCTGAGGGCGCTTCGGAGGCCGCGGAACTGAACCAAAAGGCGTTGTTCAGCACCCAGGAAATGACGCCGGAGCAGCGCGGGGATGTAGACGCCTATGCCGCGCGTGTGCTGGATGTCTGTAAGAGCAGCTGGACGATTTGGGAGAAAATACGGTATCGGCTGTGGAACTGCCTGTACTGAGAATAGGGAGGAGAAAAAATGCGCAAAAGAGTAATGGCGCTGCTGTTTGGCTTGGTACTTCTGGCCGCTGCCATCATTCCCGTCACGGCAATGGCCGCGGAGGGAGAGGGCGGCAGCTTCGTGTTCGCTGCAATGAACGCTAACAGCACCATTGTGGAACCGACCAGAATCCACTATACGGCCGGCCAGACCATTCAGGAAGCACTGGCTGATTCAGACGTTGAATTCGTCGGTTTGGAGCAGGGGTTCATCTATGAGGTCAACGGCGTTTCTGCCAACTATATGCTCTACTACGACAAGGGCGGCTACAAGCTGGATGCACAGGCCTCCTCCATCAAGGCCATCTGCATCCATGTGTCTTCGACGTATTCGGACGCGGCCATCCAGCTGATCCTCCAAATGGCAGATTATCTGGACATGACCAACCATGTGCAGAATTATCCTGCGGCAGCGAGTGCCTATGCCGCGGCGCTGAAGGGGCTGCGGACTGCAAATGCCGACACGGCGGGGACGCTCCTGCAAAATCTGAAGGATGCCATTGCGGAATACGCTGCGCTCCTGGACGGGACTCAGTATACCGTTTCCGCGGCGGCCACGCAGAACGGAAGTGCCCTGACGGAACCGGTCATCACCCTGACAGATGCCTACGGCAACGTCACCACCGGCACCGGCAGCGCCAAGGTCATTGCGGGCGACTACAAATTCAGCGTTTCCGACGGCGGATATAACCGCACGGACGGAACGCTGACGGTTTCCGCCGATACTCAGGTCTCTGTGACCCTGCCCTACGGCGAGTGGTTCGGCAATATCCGGCTTTTGGATGCCGATAAGGAGCCTTACAGAGCTGTACAGAATCGGGCAGACCACACGGCGGAGTATTGGATCGAGGATACTGCCAGCACTTTGAGCAGTGTATACCTGAATGCGGTAATAGGGGATGTCCCGAGTGCCAATGCCACCAAGCTCCGCACCATCTATACCGGCACCAACGGCAAGGACATGTCTGACATGCCCCGCAGCTGGAACAGTACGGCCACATCGCTTACATACCTGCTTTCCTCCGGCATGGAAAATCGGACATTTGCGTTGGAGGCTCAGTACACCGGCTCGGATTCAGTCCTATGCCGTTACCGTGACCCGTGTACCAACCTTGAAGTCGCTGACTGTCACGGCGGAAGGGACGAAGCTTCCCCTGAATTTTGAACCGACTGCGCGGGAGTACAGTCTGACGACCGTTTCCTCTACGCTGGACATTGCCGCCGATCCTTTTGATGAGAGCTACACTGTCACCGGAAACGGAACTGTGACGTTGAGCGGGAATAGTCTGAACCACACGATCCAGGTCACGGCTCCCAATGGGGAACAGAACAGCTACACGCTTCACATTCAGAAGGTATCCTCCGTGCCGGTGACGCTGAGCATTCCCTCCGGAACGACGGTGCAGGTGTTCAACGGCGCGGGTTCTGAAATTGCGCCGGTGGATGGCACCTATCACCTGGTTCCCGGAGAGAGCTATACCTGCATTGCCACGAAGAATACCTGGTATCATACCCAGATCACCTTCACGGCCTCCAACGGGCTGAACGTGTCTGTTCCGGAGCCTGTCGCCACAGACTGGCTGACCAATCTGGCGTTCTATAACGGCACATATGCCTCCAGCCGAATTGCCTACGCCGCCGATAAGACGTTCTCGGCGGCGGAGCATACCTACAACTACACGGTGTCCGACTGCAACAGCTCCGTCGCCATGCAGGCTACGGCGGACGGAACCGTGACGGCCATGTATCAGACCCAGAGTACCGTCCCGGAGACCCACGGCCTTGCACAGACGGTGACGGTTCCCAACCCGGTCAGTCAGACAGGGCTTGCCCAGAATCTGACATACGCGGTGGCCAAATCCGGTTACGGTCAGACGGTGACGGTCCGCATTTCGAAGGAAGAGGATGGTACATCCTATTACCAGGACTACACTGTCCGGCTGCTCCGGCAGCTGCACCTGTCCGGTCTTTCCGTTGCTACCAAGGATGAGACGCTGCCCTTTATGACCACCAGCGGCGGGACAGCGCGCTTTGACCGGGATACCACGGACTACTATGTGCGGGTTGACCGGGAGACCACAGCCCTCTATATTTCCGGAACCTATCCCAACAGCAGCGCGGACACCGCCTGCTGCGGCGGGTACTATGCTAAGGTCAACGGCGTGCGCTATGATACGCCGGCGGGTGCGGAAGCGACCTTGAACACAGATCTTTATAACGAGGACATATTGGTTCAGGTCTGCCATGCGGATACCGGCAGTATTGAACTGACCTATACCGTCCACGTCCAGAAGAGCGACCCCATTCAGCTGACGATCCAGACGACTCCGGCGGAGGCTATCTGTACTGATACGGAGGTTTTTGGATATGAAAGAGAAGATTTCCCGCCGCAGCTTCCTGCAGGTGCTGGGCCTCGGCCTCGGGGCGGCAGTGCTCACCGCCTGCACCCCCGGCGCAGCAGACTCCCCCGTCAACTCTCCGGCGGCGTCTGTCCCCGACCCGGACACCACCCCTGAACCTTTCCTGACTGTGGAGGAGTTCCCCCGCCTCGACGGCTCCACGGCCTGCATCCCTCTGATGGCCCAGCTCAAGGCTGACGTCACCGGCATGGACCTGCTCGAAGCCCAGACCGGCATCACCGTCAGCACCACAGCCTATGCGTGGGAGAACTTCGGCCTTTGGTCCCGCAGCGACAGCGACGACTACGGCGCACAGCTGCTCATCGTCTACGAGGCCCCCGAGTACGTCAAGGAAGAGCTGGCCGAGGCCAACGCAGAGCTGGAACAGAAAGCCATCGGCCGGGACGCGCTGGTCTTCATCGTCAACGAGTCCAACCCCGTCCAGAGTCTGACCCAGCAGCAGCTGCGGGACATCTATGCGGGTCGCATCACCAACTGGAAGGAGCTCGGCGGTGCAGACGC
>OHSI01001654.1_pt1 | contig 10957 bp, 8 predicted proteins | sample 1578641 | NCBI WGS metagenome assembly OHSI01 (sample SAMEA3879535, study PRJEB24766) | human gut metagenome | biome: human-associated habitat; feature: feces | place: USA | collected 1985/1987 | reverse complement strand
CCCCCAGATCCTTGGGCTGAACATGAGTATGAGCGGGAATATCTCCAGCCGGCCGAAGAGCATATCGAGCGACAGCACCAGCTTGCTTGCGTCGGAAAAGGCGCTGAAGTTGCCGCTGGGGCCGACCATGGAAAGGCCGGGGCCGACGTTGCCTATGCAGGTCAAAACGCCGGTTACGGTGGTTGTAAAGTCAAAATTGTCAAGCGACACAAGCAGCATGGACGCCGCGCATATCGCCACGAATGCGGCAACGTAGCCGTATGTGCCGCGCATTACGGATGCATCTATGCGCTTGCCGTCCATGCATATGGTCACTACGCGGCGCGGCTTCACCGCGCGCATCACCTCCGCCTTTAAGCCCTTGAACAGCATAACGATGCGCGCCACCTTTATGCCGCCCGCCGTTGAGCCCGCGCTTGCGCCCGATATCAAAAGGGCCATGAGTATCATGCGGGAAAACTCCGGCCATTTGTCAAAATCGGCAGTGGCAAAGCCGGTGGTGGAAATTATGCTTGAAACCTGGAAAAAGCTTTGGTGCAGGGCTTGGGCAAAGCTGTTGCCGTAAAGCGGCAGTATGTTGAGCGCTATCATAAGCGTGCCCGCTATGACCATGCCTATATATGCGCGGAACTCCTCGCCCTTGAGCGCCTGCGCGCCCTTGCCTATCAATATGAAATAATATACGTTGAAGTTGACGCCGAAAAGCATCATGAACACCGCTATCACCGTTTGCAGATAGTGGCTTTGATACGCGGCAATGCTTGCGTTCTTTATGCCGAAGCCGCCCGTGCCCGCGGTGGCAAAGGCGTTTACAACGCTATCAAAAAGCGGCATTCCGCCCGCAAGCAGCAGCACGAACAGCAGCACCGTCATGGCGATATATATAAGATAGAGCACCCTTGTGGTGTCCTTCATTTTGGCCGTAAGCTTGCCCACAACGGGCCCCGGGCTTTCCGCGCGCAGAAGATGCATGCTTTCCCCGTTGCCCTTTGCAAGCGGCACGACCGCCATCATGAATACCAGCACGCCCATGCCGCCTATCCAGTGCGTGAAGGAGCGCCAGTAAAGCAGGCTGTTGGGCAGCAGCTCAACATCGGTAAGTATGGTTGCGCCGGTGGTGGTGAAGCCGGATACGGTTTCAAAAACGCAGTCCACAAAGCGCGGTATATACCGGCTGAAATAAAACGGCAGGCAGCCGAATAGCGAGATGAGTATCCAGCTCAGCGATACGGTTATGAAGCCCTCCGCCGGCCTTACCCCGCCCGAGCCCGGGCGCTTGAGAAGGAGCAGTATGCATCCCGCGGCCATGGTTATGCCCATGCTCAGCGCAAACGCCGCAACCGCGCCCTCCTCATGGGCAAAAAAGGCAATCAGCAGCGGCGGCAGCATCATTGCCGCAAGCAACCGCAGCACATGCCCAATATAGAATCCAACAGCCTTTATGTTCATACTTCGCCTTCAAAAATGTCCTTCAGATCGCGTATCGCGCGGTCCGCCTCCGTGACCACAATCACGGTATCACCCTTTTGCATAACGTCCGCACCGGAGGGGATTATTACCCTCCTCGCCCTTATTATGGCGGCTATCAGCACGTTCTTTTTTAGCTTCAGCCTGTATAGCGGCAGATTGAGGAACTTCGCCTCCCCCTTAACGGAAAACTCCAGCGCCTCCGCCTTGCCGTCAACTATTTTATAAAGCGTCAGCACGCTGCCGCCGGTTGTGTCCTCCATCGCGCGGACATAGCGCACAATTTCGTTCGCGGTCAAAAGCTTGGGGCTTACAATGCTGTCCATGCCCATGCTTTCGAATATGGGGTTATATTCGTTGCGGCTTATTTTGGTTATGCTCTTGGGCACGCCGACGTAGCTTGCGAACATGGATACGAGCAGGTTTTCTTCATCTATGCCCATCAGCGACACAACCGCGTCCGCGGACGCTATTCCTTCGCTCAGCAGCAGCCTTTGATCCGTGCCGTTGCCGTTTATAACGGTTGCCTGCGGCAGCGCTTCGCTAAGATCCATGCAGCGCTTTTCGTCCTGCTCAACTATTGTCAGGTCTATCTTGTTGCGTATAAGCCGCTGCGCAAGGTACGCCGCCGTGCGGCTGCCGCCGACTATCATTACGCGCTGCGCCTTGGGCGAATATACCTTCAGGTTCTTTATAAGCTTTACCAGATCCGCCGCATCCGCCGCTATTGTTACCTTGTCCCCAAGATGCAGCGTAAAATCGCCCTTTGGAATGTGTATCTCGTTATCGCGCTCAACGGCGCACACAAGGGCGTTCACGTCCGCAACGGTCCTGAACTGCTGCAGCGGCTTGCCTATGAGCGGGTTGCCGTCCTTCAGCTTCAGCTCAACAAGCTCCGCATTGCCGCGGGCAAAGGAATCGCGCTTGAGGAAGGAGGGGAATTGCAGCAGGCGGAATATTTCAAGCGCGGCGGCCTTTTCCGGATTTATTACCATGGAAAGGCCAAGCTCGTCGCGCATGAAGCGTATCTGCTGATCGTACTCCGGGTTCCTCACGCGGGCTATGGTATGCTTGCAGCCAAGCTTTTTTGCCACCATGCAGCACAAAAGGTTCGTTTCGTCCCCGTTGGTCGCGGCGATGAGCAGATCCGCCGTGTCCACGCCCGCCTCGCGCTGCACCTCAACGCTGGCGCCGTTGCCGTCCACCACCGCCACGTCAAGCGATTCCTGACTGGCAAGCAGAATGCGCTTGTTATTATCTATGACCACAAGGTCGTGGCCCTCTTCGGAAAGCGATTTGGTGAGCGTATAGCCCACTTTTCCGTCGCCCACAATAACTACCTTCATATTATAATCAACAGTCTCCCGCATCAAATTTTACCGTATTATACACCGCTTTTTCCGCGTTGTCCACTTTGTTAAGCGGGCGCTAAAATTACGGCGTATATGCCGCGTCGTGAAAAACCGTATTTCTAAACCAAAAGTTTATGAATACTATATTGACAAGATTCGTCAAACATGCTTTAATAACATGCGGCGGTTTAGAGATTCTAAACTTTCGGTTTACAATGTCTGTTTCGCAAATACGGGAGGCGATAATATGCTGGAAATAGGCGAAAAGATAAAGCGCAGGCGTGTGAGCCTCGGCCTTACGCAGGAGGAGCTTGCCGCGCGGGTGGAGCTTTCCAAAGGCTTTATCTCCCAGGTGGAGCGGGACCTGACCTCCCCTTCCATCGCCACGCTTACGGATATATTGGAAGCGCTGGGCATGAGCCTGGCGGATTTCTTCAGCCAGGAGGACACAAACGAAAAGGTCGTGTTCGGGGCGGACGATGTGTTCGTTAAGGAGGATGAGGACGCGGGCCATTCAATACATTGGCTTATACCAAACGCCCAGAAGAACTCCCTGGAGCCCATACTTGTAACGCTGCAAAGCGGGGGCAAAACATGGGAGCAGGACCCGCACGAGGGCGAGGAGTTCGGCTATGTTCTGCTTGGCGGCATAACGCTGCACATAGGCGGGGAAACGTTCAAGGTAAGGAAGGGGTCAAGCTTTTGCTTCAAGCCCACCGCCGTACACTATATTTCAAACGATACCAAGCGCGAGGCTAAGGTGCTGTGGGTTTCCACGCCGCCCAGCTTTTAATATTAAATCAGGAAGGTAACATGAAATGTCAAAGCATCTTATAGATCTTGTGGATATACGCAAAACCTACGGCGAGGATGACGCGCTCAAGAACATTAACCTTTATATAAGGGACGGCGAATTCCTTACGCTGCTTGGCCCTTCCGGCTGCGGAAAGACCACCATGCTGCGCCTTATAGCGGGCTTCACCATGCCCACGGAGGGCAAAATACTGATAGACGGCAAGGATGTTTCCGCCGTGCCGCCGTTCAAGCGCCGCGTAAACACCGTTTTTCAGAAATACGCGCTGTTTCCGCACCTTAACGTATATGATAACGTTGCGTTCGGCCTGAAGATACAAAAGCTGAGCGCGCAGGAGATTGACACCCGCGTGAACGAAATGCTGGAGCTTGTTAACCTGAAGGGCTACGGCAAGCGCTGGATAGATCAGCTTTCGGGCGGGCAGCAGCAGCGTGTTGCCATAGCGAGGGCGCTCGTAAACCGCCCGCAGGTGCTTCTTCTTGACGAGCCGCTCGGCGCGCTTGACTTAAAGCTGCGCAAGGGCATGCAGATAGAGCTTAAAAAAATGCAGCAGCGCCTTGGCATAACGTTCATTTTCGTTACGCACGATCAGGAGGAGGCGCTCACCATGAGCGACACAATCGTTGTAATGAACGAAGGCCAGATTCAGCAGATAGGCACGCCCACGGATATTTACAACGAACCAAAGAACGTGTTCGTTGCCAAGTTTATAGGCGAAAGCAATATTCTGCCCGGCATAATGAAAAAGGATCTGCTCGTTAACTTCATGGGCAGGGACTTTGAATGCGTGGACAGCGGCTTTATGAAAAACGAGCCTGTGGACGTTGTGGTGCGTCCTGAAGATATAGACATGGTGAGCGATGCAGATGAAAACGCGCACCTTCACGGCAAGGTAAAGAGCGTGTTGTTCATGGGCGTGCATTACGAATTCCTTGTTGAGTGCGGAAACGTAACGCTGACGATACATTCAACCGACTATGTTGCCCCCGGCAGCGACGTTGGCATAATAATCCTGCCTGACGCTATCCACATAATGCACAAGAGCGTTAAGCCGGAGGAGCTTGATTTTACCACGGCGGACGAACTGCTGGAGGCGGAGATGGACGCGGAGCTGGAGGATAAGGACGAATGAAGCGCAAGGTGTTCGCCTATCCGTACATAGTATGGATGGCGCTGTTTATAGCGGTGCCCATGGTGTTCATATTCTATTATGCGTTCAATGTGGACGGCAGCTTCAGCTTTTCCAAGGCCTGGGCAACGCTGAGCGACATTTCAAAATGGCGCGTATTATGGGTCAGCATAGAAATTGCCGCCGGAACCACCGTTTTCTGCCTGCTGCTGGGCTACCCCGTGGCATACATTCTTTCCAATATGCGAAAGTCTGTCGCCGGGTTCATATCGGTGCTGTTCTTCGTGCCGATGTGGATGAACTTCGTGCTCAGAACATATGCATGGCAGGCCATATTGGAATACGCAATACCAAATATGCTCGGCTGGACGGATAAGACCCTTACCGGCAGCGTATGGGCGGTTATGATGGTGCTGGTATATAACTTTATACCCTTCATGGTAATGCCGCTTTATAATTCGCTTTCAAAGATAGACAGAAGCCTTATCGAAGCTTCGGGCGACCTTGGTGCGAACGGACGCACGACCTTCTTTAAGGTGGTGCTGCCGCTGAGCGTTCCGGGCATAGTTTCGGGCATAACAATGGTGTTCATTCCGGCCATAACGGCCTTCACCGTGCCCGCGCTTATAGGCAACGGCAACTATAATCTTTACGGTAACGAAATTGAGATGGCCTTCAAGCAGGCCGCGGGCAGCGCAGGCAGCGCGGATTATTCCGTGGGCAGCACGCTTGCGATAATTCTGCTGATATGCGTGTTCATAAGCACGGCTGTAATGAACCGCTTCGATAAGGATCACGAGGAAGGGGGCAACCTGCTGTGAAAAAAGTAAAGCCGTTCAGGTATGTTTACCTTGCGCTGATGCTGCTGTTCCTCTACCTTCCGATAATTTACCTTATAGTGTTTTCGTTCAACGATTTTTCTACCGGCAGGCGCGTGTCTTACGCAAACCTTGGCCGCTGGAACGGATTCACGCTGGAGAATTATACCAACGTTTTTGCCGGAGAGGCCGGCAGCGCCCTGCTGCTCACGCTTGAGATTGCGCTTATAACAAGCGTTGTTGCAACGGTTATAGGCACCTTCGCCGCAATAGGCATAAACTCCATGAAAAAGCGGCCAAAGAGCATCATTTTGAATATATCTCAGCTGCCCATGGTCAATCCGGATCTGGTAACGGGCATAACGTTCATGATGCTTTTCGCCTTCGTAAACGGCGTGCTTGCCAACATGGGCGCGGATAGGCTGAGCGATATTGTAAAGCTGCTCATTGCGCACATATCCTTCAGCATACCGTATGTTATCTTTTCGGTAATGCCGCGGCTCAAGCAAAGCTCGTCCATGCTTTACGAAGCGGCGCTCGATCTTGGCTGCACGCCCATGCAGGCCATGTTCCGCGTGATAATTCCGGACATTATGCCCGGCATAACATCCGGCTTCATAATGGCGCTCACAATGTCGCTGGACGACTTTGTGGTCAGCTATTTTGTAAGCGATTTAAGGAGCACATTGTCCGTATATATGTATTCCGCCGCGCGCGGAGCAAAGGGCGTTAATCCCGCCCTTGCAACGATTATATTCATCCCCCTCGTAACGCTGCTGCTTATCGTCAACCTGAGGCGCATCAGCAAGGAGCGCGAGGATGAGATACAAAACAAAAAAGTGAAGATGAAAGGATAGGAGAAAAAATGAAAAAATTCTTTTGCTTTGCGCTTGCCCTCATGATGCTGTTCGCCTTTGCCGCGTGCAGCAACAGCAGCGACGGCCCCGCCGCTACCGGCGACAACGAGGTTTTTGCCGACGGCGATCAGTACGACGAAATAGGCGGAGAGCTGAACATACTCAACTGGGGCGAGTATATAGACCCCGAACTCATAACCCTGTTTGAAGAAGAAACGGGCGTTAAGGTGAACTACGTTGAAATTACCAGCAATGAGGAAATGCTGATAAAGCTTAAATCTTCCGATTGCGTATACGATATGTGCTTCCCCAGCGAATATATAATAGAACAGCTTATCGCAAGCGATCTGCTGCTGCCGCTGGATATGGACAAAATACCCAACGCCAAGAACATAATGCAGGATAAGCTTGAAATAACCAACTCCTTCGACCCCGGCAACAAGTATTCCCTGCCCTATATGTGGGGCACAGTGGGCATACTTTACAACACCACCATGGTTGAAGAGCCCGTAACAAGCTGGGGCATACTTTGGGACGAAAAGTACGCGGGCCAGATTTGGATGTATGACAGCGTGCGCGACTCAATCGGCATAACGCTCAAATACTTGGGCTACGACCTCAATACCCGCAGCGAGGCCGAAATCGCCGAAGCGCGCGACCTGCTCATTGCCCAGAAGCCGCTCAGGAAAGGCTTCGGCACGGATAACATGCGCGCCAGCATGATAAACGGCAAAGCCGCAATGGCCGTGATATACTCCGGCGATGCTTTCGTATGCATGGATGAAAACGAGGATCTTGCCTACGCCGTGCCGGAAGAGGGCAGCAACGTTTGGTTTGATAACGTGGTAATTCCCAAGAGCGCGAAGAATATTGAAGCGGCGCATGCCTTCATCAATTTCTTAAACGATGGCGCAATCGCCGCGCGCAACACGGAATATATCTATTATTCCACGCCCAATCAGGCCGCCATGGACAGGCTGGACGAATACTTCACCGGCAATGAAGCCTATAACCCGCCCAAAGAGGTGCTGGACCGCTGCACGGTGTTCCATGACCTTGGCGATTTTGTAAGCGTATATAACGAAGCCTGGAACGCCATAAAGATGAAATAAGCTTATGGCGGGCGTGATAGACAAATTATTTACACCGAAAAACATGGTAGCTCCCTCGCTTGTAAAGGGGGAGCTGCCTTCTGCTAAACAGGCATACGGCAAATGCCTTTCGATAGCATGGCCAAGCGCGATAGAAAGCGTGCTGGTGGCGCTGGTGTCAAGCGTGGATACCATGATGGTAAGCTCGCTCGGCCCCAAGGCCATATCCGCCGTGGGCGTAACTGGGCAGCCGCGTATGCTTATGATGACGGCTATATTGTCGCTCAATATGGGCGTTACGGCTGTTGTTGCAAGGCGGCGCGGCGAAGGGGACATGATAGGCGCATCCAAAACGCTAAAGCAGTCGCTTTGGATAAACCTTATGCTGGGCGCAATAATGGTTGCCATATCCTGCTTTTTGACGGAGCCTATAATGCGCCTTGCCGGTGCGCAGGCGGAATACATTGCCGATTCCGTGGCGTATTTCCGGATAATTATGAGCGGGCAGTTCTTCGCCTGCATAGGCATGACCATAAACGCCGCGCAGCGCGGCTGCGGAAACACAAAGGTGAGCATGCGTTCAAACGTTACGGCGAACCTTGTGAACATAGTGTTCAACTATTTCCTCATAAACGGAAAATGGTTCTTCCCAAAGCTGGGCGTGGTCGGCGCGGCTATTGCCACCGCCATAGGCCACTTGGTCGCGTTCCTTATGGCGCTGTACAGCGTTGCGCATCCGCATAAGGGCGAGCTTAACATTGTGGATGGCGGCAAGTGGGGTTTCGATAAAAAAACACTTTCAAGCGTAACAAAGGTGGCCACCGGCGCGTTTACCGAACAGATAAGCCTGCGCGCGGGGCTTTTTGCGTTCTCCAGCATTATTGCCCGCCTTGGCACCATTCAGTTCGCCACGCACCAGATAAGCATGAGCCTGAGCCAGCTCATATTCTCCTTTGCCGATGGGCTGGGCGTTGCGTCAAGCAGCCTTGTGGGGCAGGGGCTTGGCATGAGGCGGCCCGATCTTTCCACCGTTTACGGCAAAATAGGCCAGCGCTGCTCCATGCTAATAGGCTTTACGCTTTCGCTTCTGCTCGTAATTTTCCGCAGGCCGCTTTACGGCCTTTTTACCTACGATGCGGAGGTAATAGCCCTTGGCATGAAGCTATGCTATTTCGTTGCGGCCGTTTGCATGATACAAACGTCGCAGGTGGTCATTTCCGGCTGCCTTCGCGGCGCAGGGGATTCGCGCTATGTTGCGGTAACCAGCCTTGTGAGCATAGGCACGTTCCGCGTAGGGCTGTCGTATCTTCTGTGCTACCCGCTCGGCATAGGCGTATACGGCGCGTGGATAGGCTTTCTTGTAGACCAATGCACGCGGCTTGTGTTAAACTATACCCGGTTCCATCGCGGAGGGTGGACAAAAATAGAACTGTAAAGAGGACTGCATGAACAGAACCGTAAAAACAATGATCTACTGCGCGCTGTTCGCGGCGCTTACCGCCGTATGCTCGCAGTTAGCCATTCCCATTCAGCCCGTGCCCATCAACTTGGCGCTGCTCAGCGTATATATCGCGGGCGGCCTTCTTGGCGGCGGCATGGGCGCGGCAAGCCAGGCCGTATTCCTTTTGATAGGGGCGGTTGGCGTGCCTGTGTTCGCGGGGTTCCGCGGCGGGGTGCAGGCGCTTGTCGGCCCCACTGGCGGCTACCTTATCGGTTACGTTGCGGCGGGCATGGCGGCGTGCTATGCGCTGGGCACGGCGTGGTACTGCGTGCAGAGCGGCACGCCGGCATTGGCGGCGCTTAGCACGTGCGTATTTCCCTTCCTTCCGGGCGACGCGGTAAAAATAGCCGCCGCGGCGCTGCTTGTACCGAGGCTGAAAAGGGTAATAAAGCTATGATAGATAAACACGAAACCAACAAATACTTAAAGCGGCTGCATGCGCTGGGCTATACCCTTGCCCCGCTTGGCGTGGAGTTCAGAAAGGATAACGAGCCGTATTTCTGCACGCCCAAGTATTCAAACATAATAGGCTGGGCAGGAGTGGACGGAATACACTTCTGCTGCATATTCGGCTATTCGGACGCGGTGTTTGCGGTAAGCCCCATGAACGCGCCGGGCGAATACATTCACATAGTTGCCGAAAGCATAGGGGATTTCATAAGCCTGCTGCTTGCAACGGGGGACAGCGCCGCGCTGGAGCAGGCGTGGCAATGGGACAGGGAGCAGTTTGAAGCATTCGTGCGGGAAAGCAAGGCCAACGCCCCGCACGAGGTTATAGACATGGTGGGGCTGAAGCTGAAGCTTAGGCCCATGCGCGACCCGTATGGCTATATACATAATCTTCAGCGGGATTTTGATTACAGCAAAATAGCGCTCCGTAGCGATGATGCCGAGAAAAACGCATCCGCGGACGGCGGCAAACCGCCGAGAAAAAAGCGCACCCCGAAGCCGGCGCAGGGAAGCTCCGAACCGCGAATGAAGGTATACTTTGAAAACAGGCGCAAGGGGCGCATAGGCCAGGAGATAAGGATAGAGCGCCGCTTTAATTGGGCAGAGCGAGAATGGTTCGTGCCCTGTATATACACTTTCCGCTACGGCATGGCGGTTGATTTGTGCATGAAGCTATGCGATGCGCACGGGCCTATGGACATTAGGCCGAGCATAGCCCTGAACGGCGATTTGATACGCTATTCCGTGGGCAGCAGCACATGCTATTATGCGGAAAATGAATACAACGAGGATGAAGCGGTCGCCTTTGTCAGCAGCTATGGGCTTGACCCTAAGGCCGACTATATGTTCAGCCGCTGGTTCTTCCCGTGGGTAACCACGCTAAAGCCCATAATAACGGAGCTGCGGATCCAGATGATAGCCGAGCCGCGCCCGATATCGGCAGGCAATTTCATGATACAGCAGGGCGGAAGCGCAAAGCTTACGCATCCCGTAACGCACGATGTATATACCCTTACCGCGCTGAGCATAGAGCAAAAGACAATGGGCAAAAGGGCATTCGGCATAAGCAACTATGAAATGCCCCAAAACATGACCGTAATGAAATACACCGTTTCTCCCGATGCCGGCAGCTCCATTATAGTAACCGATGCCGAGCCGGGAGACAACCCGCGTCCCCGCAGCGCGGACTTTGGCATGGGCAGCATGGCTGCGGCGATAGGCGTGATAGGCGGCGCGGACGGCCCCACCACGCTTTATATGAACAACGATAAAAATGCCCGCGTGGCATGCTCCGCACTGCGCTTTGAAAAAAGCTCCCGTCCCGTAAAATGGCACGCAGAGTTCCTCTACAAAGAATATGAGGATGCGGAAGAAAGGCTGATGTAGCGGGCTTCCGCCCGCGGTGAAATCCGTTCTTACGAACGGGTGAAATTGCGCTGACGCGCAGTGAAATATTGCTTGCGCAATGTGAAATCCGC
>OHSI01001652.1_pt1 | contig 10962 bp, 6 predicted proteins | sample 1578641 | NCBI WGS metagenome assembly OHSI01 (sample SAMEA3879535, study PRJEB24766) | human gut metagenome | biome: human-associated habitat; feature: feces | place: USA | collected 1985/1987 | reverse complement strand
TGTCAATGACTTCTTCCACCATCTGATCATATGGAATGTCCGCAAGTACGGAACTGTTGCGGAATCTGTCCTTCTTCATGAAGTTGATCGTCTGGTTCAGACTCATCCGATAGAGGTAGAAGCGGAGCGAAGTGATGTCAGGAAGTGCCGCACGCATGAGCCAGAGCTTGATGAATACTTCTTGAGCCACATCAGATGCATCCTCTCTTGTCGGCAGAATGCTGCTCATGAAGCCGTGGACCACAGGATAATAAACATCGAAAAGAGACCTGAACGCGCTTCTGTCGCCCGCAGCAGTGCGTTCCATCAACACTCTTTCTTCTATCTCCGTAAACATCTGTGTTATATTGAATTATGGTGATACGTCCGATTGCTCTCCGCTCACATCCACAAAGATATAACAAAATTATGCGAAATGTGTCGCTGTTACAAAAAATTAAAAAAATCAGAAAAAAATTGAAATTCCATTGGGTGTGAGCTGGCATTTTGTTGTCTTATCGGTGTTTTGACGACCACATCTGATAACAGCAGACTATGACCAATAACGATATCCGCAACGAGTGGGAAAAGCATTTCGGCAACACAATGCCGGAAAAAGAACTGGATGACGCTTTTGACAAGGTGATGTCTTCAGCTGACCGCCGCGAGAAAGCTCAGTCGGCAATTATGCGCATCGGACTCCGTCAGCGAATCCGTAGAATCGCATTGACCTGCGCCTCGGCAGCGGCAATGCTTATTTTCATCCCGTGGATTACATTGAAACTTAATGACAGAATCGCGGACAAGCAGGCGGCAATTGCAGAAAGCCCGAAACTCTGCGAAGTCTCTACGCACAACGGCGAAACCCGCGAGATAATATTGCCGGACAACTCCAGAATTACGCTCAATGCCGGGTCGGTGCTGATCTATCCGGAGAAGTTCAACAGTACTGAGCGCACCGTATTCCTTTCCGGTGAGGCTATTTTCGAAGTAACTCATAATGAGGCGCTTCCGTTTATGGTGAACACGGCTGACCTCACTATCCAGGTGCACGGAACCACATTCAATGTCAATGCATATCCGGAGGCACGCGGCATTTCGGCGACATTGTGTGAAGGCAGCATCTCTGCGACATTGAAAGCAAGCGGCGAAAGCATCCTTATGGTTCCGAACGAACGTCTCGATTACGACAGACAGACCGGGAAGTCCTCCATAATCCGTGTCAATTCGGCAGAAGATACCGCATGGAAACGCGGCGACATGTGTTTCCGCTCAGAGAATATCCATACGATTGTCAAGGCGATTGAGCGCAAATACGGTATAAATACTTATATCACCTCCGGAAAGTACGATGACATGATATTGACAGCCAAGTTCATACAGGGCGAGTCCATGGAGCAGATGCTCGGTGCGATATGCAAACTTGTACCTGGGATGAAGTACAGTATAGAAAACGGCTGCATATATATAAGGTAGGTCCGGTACGCCGGTCCGGACGACCACACCACAGAGAAACATAACTTGAACTAAATATTAATAACTAAGTCTATGAAGCAGATTAAACATTATCTGATCGCGCTTCTCCTGACCATTATGCCGGTCATCGGGGTTCACGCCCAGAACATGGTCGTGAATTTCCAGGCCGGGCCAATGACAGTCAGGCAGGCGTTTGAAGCTATTGAGCATCAGCTGGGTATGACAATAGCTTACAACGAGAGTCTTCTCGACGTGAACAGGCAGGTTACTCCGCCATCCGGAAAACCGGTGCTTGAAGCCATGACTGCAATCCTCGAAGGAACAGGAATGCAGGCAGGCATCGACGGAAAAATAATCCTCGTCGTGAAAGCTGAACAGAAAGCTGTCAGCCAGGTCGAATACAAAGGAAAAGTAGTGGACGCGTCAGGACCGGTTCCCGGCGCAATGATTATGCTCGACGGCAAGAAGGACAATGTCGCCATGACCGATATTGACGGCCAGTTCTCCATCCAGGCCGCTCCGGGACGCACATTTGTCGTGTCAATGATGGGCTACAAGGACTACTCGTCAAGGTTCGGCAGCCAGACCGCCGGCATTGTCATAAATCTGGAAGAAGACATTGACCTTCTCGAAGAATCAGTCGTGGTCGGCTACGGTGTCCAGAAGAAAGTGAACCTCACCGGAGCGGTGGGCGTCATCAGCGGTAAAGACCTGAACAACAGGCCGGTAACCAATGCTGCGCAGGCGCTTCAGGGTGCGGACCCGTCACTCCTCATGAGCATGAGCAGCGGTTCCATCGAGGGCAAGCAGTACAATGTGAAAATCCGTGGACAGGTATCATTGAACTCGGGCAGCCCGCTGATACTCGTGGACGGAATAGAATCGTCATTGACACAGGTCAATCCGAACGACATCGAGTCGGTGTCAGTGCTCAAGGATGCGTCGTCATGCTCCATCTATGGCGCCACAGCATCTGCCGGTGTGGTTCTCATCACCACCAAGAGCGGTAAGTCCGGAGACCTTAAAGTTACTTATAACGGACGCGGCGGCGTGGCATTCAACACCACCCGCACGGATTTCGTGACTACGGGTTATGACTATGTGACCCTCTCCAATGAATTTACCAAGAACTCGCCAAAGGGCTATAACGCATGGAATTACACCGATGAGGAAATGCAGATGCTCTACGACCGCAGGTTCGACAAGACGGAAAACCCTGACAGGCCGTGGGTCTATACCAATGACAAAGGCAAATACCGCTATCTCGGAAACTTCGACTGGTACGGCTACGTGCTCAAGAGGACAAGGCCGGAAACAGAACACAATGTCACCATCAATGGTGGAAATGACAAGATAAACTACTATGTCAGCGGCCGTTACCTCTATCGCGAGGGCGTATTCAACAATGCCAGCGAGGATATCCTGAACGGATATTCTTTCCGCGCGAAGGTAAACGCGAAGGTAAAACCATGGCTCCGCTACACCGGAAACTTAAGCTATGAAGGATCTGCCTACAACTACGGCGGATTCTGGGAGCAGGACGGCTCCGAGGACCTGAAGTCAGAGGGTATTCTCTGGAACATTACTCAGAACATCAGCCCGACCATCGTCCCGGTAAACCCTGACGGCACTACCACAATGTACACCAACGGCATCCAGTTCGCAGATTCTCCTATCGCATCAGGACGAGGCGGAGTGTTCACGGACGGCAGGAACAAGAACTCCAGAAAGGTCGGCTACTGGGTGGTCACCAACAGACTCGTGTTCGACCTTACCAAGTGGCTGAACATCACAGCAGACTACACTTACAGAAGACGTGACAACCTGAACAGCTACCGTTCTTATCCTACCGCCAACACCTGGGACAAGAACATGAAGAAGATTACGGAAATGACCAACGGCTCCGTCTATGACTTCTATCAGGAGGGACGTTCCTACCTCAACGGGCATGTTGCCAATGCTTATCTGAATGTGAACAAGTCATGGGGTAAACATAATTTCACGGCAGTGGCCGGAGCGCAGCTTCAGGACTACAGGTCATCCACATCGACCATCCGCCAGAAAGGCTCCATCTCCGACAAGCTTGCATTCATCAACATGGCGCAGGGCACCATCGAGAGAGCCGACGAAAGCAACACCGCTTACAGGACATTGGGCTTCTTCGCCAGAGTGAACTATGACTATGCGGGCAAATATTTGTTCGAAATTTCCGGCAGGCAGGACGGTTCTTCCCGTTTCGCAAGAGGAAACAGATGGGCATTCTACCCGTCCGCGTCAGCCGGCTGGCGTATCTCCGAAGAAAAATTCTGGGGCAACCTGAAAAGCTGGTGGGACAATGCCAAGATTCGTGTCTCCTACGGTTCCCTCGGCAACCAGCAGGTAAGCAACTACTCGTATATCAGCACATTGTCCACGTCAATGATGAACTATACCTTCGACAGCACCAATCTTGCCGGCAAGGTCAGCACGCCTGGTGCCATCACTGAAGGCCTCACATGGGAAACGGTCATTACCTATAACCTGGGATTTGACCTCGGTTTCTTCAGCAACAGATTGACGGCCAGTGCAGATTTCTATATCAGGGACACCAAGGATATGCTTACATCATCGCAGGAACTGCCGGCAGTGTTCGGAACAAGTTCCCCGAAGATCAATGGAGCGGACCTCCGTACCAAGGGATATGAAATTACATTGACCTGGAAAGACCAGGTGAAACTGGCGGGCCGTCCGTTCTATTACTCGGTTTCCGGTTCCCTCGGCGACTACGTGACGACCATTACGAAATTCGACAACCCTACCAAGTCCCTCAGCCAGCATTATGTAGGAAAGCGGCTCGGTGACATCTGGGGATACCAGGTGGCAGGTCTGTTCAAGACGGATGCGGAAGCCGCTGAGTATCAGGCCAGGATCAATGACAGGGCGGTCAACAACTCCGTCTATTCCTGCGGCGTGGCTGCGCTTGCCAAACTGAAGGCCGGCGATGTCAAGTTTGTGGACAGAAACGGTGACGGCGTCATCAACACCGGCGACAACACGGTGGGCAAGCCGGGAGACCGCTACATCATCGGAAACAGCCTTCCGCGATACACCTATTCATTCAGAGGAGACATTGACTGGTATGGTTTCAACCTCTCGGTATTCTTCCAGGGAATAGGACACTGCGACTGGATGCCTCCTAAGACCTGCTCATATTTCTGGAGCCTCTACGGCTTCCCTGCATCCTCGTTCGTGCCTACGGACTTCGAGTCGAAAACGTGGACTGAGGACCGCAGAAACGCATATTTCCCTAGAAGACGTGGTTATACCACATATTCCGGCTCCGCACTCGGCGTAAATACCGACAGGTATCTCCAGAATGCTGCCTACATCCGCCTGAAGAACATAACGCTGGGCTATACCCTCCCTATCAGGCAGAACAAGGCTGTGGAGAAAATCCGCATCTATGCTACCGGAGAAAACCTCTGGTACTGGTCTCCGATGAAGAGACACTCTAAATACATCGACCCTGAGGTGGCTACGGCATCTTCCAACCAGAGTGATGACTGTATCTATCCATTCTCAAGGACCGTATCTCTCGGAATTGACATAACCTTCTAAAACAGAGAATGAACATGAAAAAGATATATGCTGTTTTTATTTCAGGGCTGTCAGTGCTCGCGTTCTCGTCATGCGAGGGCTTTCTGGACAAATTCCCTGAAACGAGCCTCTCTCCGGAGACGTTCTACACCAGCGAGAAAGAGCTCGAACTGGCCACCAACGGCTTCTACACGATGCTGCCTTCCCCGGACAACACGACCGACGGCGCACTTCAGGACAATGACCTCGAATACCATGTCGCCCTGAGTAGCTTGCAGATGGGCAACCGCTCCGCTGAAAACGAATCTTGGAGTTCAAGCACATGGTCCAACCTGAGGGCATTGAACTACTATCTCGAACATTCGGTGAACTGTACGAGCGAGGACATCCGCAAGAAATACGACGGCGTCGCCTATTTCTTCAGGGCAATGTTCTATTTCTCCAAGATGAGGACTTTTGGTGCAGTGCCATGGTATGACACTACCATTGACCCGACGGACAAGGATGCATTGTACAAAGGACGCGACAGCCGCGAATTCATCGCCTCCAAGATACTTGAGGACCTGAACTATGCCTGCGAACATTGTTCTGACGACTCCAAATACAGAATCCGCGCCTCGTACATCCACAAATACGTCGCTCTTGCGCTGAAATCCAGATTCTGCCTGTATGAAGGGACAATGCGGAAATATCATTCCGAGGATCCTTCCACCGGCAAGCCTTGGACCAAGGATGAAAGTTCAATGTACCTGGAACAATGTATCAAGGCGTCTGAGGAAATAATGAATTCCGGCATCTATTCGCTTACTGACAATGCCGCTTCGCGCAAGACTCAGTACAGGGATATGTTTACCAATGCAGATGCCTGCGGGGTTTATGCCAATGAATTCATATGGGCCCGTGACTACGACTTGGATTTGCAGGTCACCTATGCCATAAATGACTATATGGTAAATCCTCAGCACGCGAACTATGCGTTTACCCGGCAGTTCATCAATACTTATCTGATGACTGACGGTACGCCGTTCACGACCAAATATGCTGATTATAACAGTGTTGACTTCATTAACGAGTGCAAGGACAGGGATTATCGTCTCGCACAGACCATCAGGACACCGGGCTTTACAAGAGACGGCGGCAAGACTTCATGGGCTCCTGACGTGAAATTCTCCAAGACTGGTTATCAGCCGGTAAAATGGCTTACGGATGATTCTTCGAAGGACAACAATACTGCTGCCATCGCTACGGATGTTCCGCTGATGCGTTATGCTGAAGTCCTCCTGAACTATGCCGAGTCCAAGGCGGAGTTGGGCCAGATGACGGAAGATGTCTGGAACAAGACCATTAAACCGCTCAGGGAACGCTCCGGTGTCAAAAGCATTTATCCGACAGCGGCAGACCCTTATATGGCTGAATATTTCCAGAATAAGGTGACGGATCCGTTCATTCTGGAAGTGAGAAGGGAAAGAGGTATCGAACTGACTATGGAAAATGTCCGTTTCTATGACATTGTCAGATGGCATCAGGGAGAATTATTCGCACGTCCGTGGATGGGACTGTGGATTTCAGCCGTGGATACGCCGCTTGACCTGAATGGCGACGGTACACCGGAAACACTCGTGACGGCAGATGTCAAGAAGACCTCTACATTGAATATGCTGATGATAGACGCGGCATCTGAGGCCGGGCACAAACTGTCTGAGGGAACTCATGGAAATATCCTTCCTGCGACAGCACTTCAGCGCAATTGGCACGACTACAAATATGTAAAGCCGATTCCTAAGACGGCAATCCAGGAGAATCCGGCATTGAGCCAGAACCCTGGTTGGGATAAAGTGGATAAGAAAAACTAAAAAGATATGAATAGAACAATATATGGAATGTTGTCAGTGGCGGCAGCGTTCTTGACAATGAGCTGTTCCAGCGAGTCTTCTCTTTTCCAGAGAGAGAACGATGTCGTTACTTGTGACTGCTCCGAACAGATTATCAGCCAGTCGATCAAATGTGACGGCAAATGGACTTCAGACTGCTCTGGAACTGAATGGGTGAAGATTTCTCCGGAAAGCGGTGAAGGTGACGGAAAGTATTACAGTACCTATGATCTGCACGTCGGCTACAATGCAGGTGCAGCCAGGGAAGCTACAGTTTATCTGATCTATGACGGCAAGAAATATCCTGTGACAGTAAGACAGGGCGAGTGCGACTTCGCTTTCGAGGCTCCTACCGTCTCGGGTGCGCTGTTTGACGGAAAAGCATCTGAGGTAGTACTTCATTTGCCTTATGTAAAGGCCAATGGGACAGAATCTTACGAAATATCATGCAATGTCGTTTCCGACAATGTGAAGGGTTTGTACGTGGAAACCAAGACATACAGTTCATTCAACAAAGGTGCTGGAGTGCTGGATATACCGGTTATGGGAACCCCTGATGCTGAAGGAAATGTGAAGTTCGAGGTTCTCGCAAACGGAAAGTCCGTAGGGGAGTGTGAGTTGACGGTGTTCGATGCGGCCGGAGGTAAGCCTTCAGGACTCGATGTCGGCTGGAATTTTTATCTTTTGAATATTCCTGCAGCTGATTTGCGAGGCTCTGATTACGATTACAGTTGGACAGCCGCTGCTGCACATTGGCCAGGACAGCCTGTTCCGTCCTCGGATCACAAAGTGTATCCGAATATCGGAAACAAGAAGGCATACCTCACTGCTGAGTGCAAGGCGCCTACAGATTTTACATTCAATCCTTCCGTTCAGATCAAAGGCTTGGTGCTCAATGACTATTTTATGGCTGTAGTTCCTGTCATGAACATCACACCTGACGTCAAAGTTTCAGTGGAGGCTTCATTCGGTGCGGCCGGTTCTGCCGCTGGTGTATTCTCGTTGGAGTATTCAGAGAATGGTACTCAATGGAAAGCGGCTCCGGGCGCACGTGATACGACTATTTTCAAGGAAACTGGAAAATATCATTATTACGTATCCCGTGACAATACTTCAGCTACCCGTAAGACCTATGACAAGGCTACTGACCAGAGTTACAGGAAATATACCTTCCCTCTCGAGGGCATTGAGCCGATAAAGAGCGGCAATATGTATTTCAGGCTCAGAGTGTCAATGAATGTACGTGCGGCTGCCAGTGAAAAGACATACGCAATCGCCGCGAATAAGTGGTGCGATTTGAAAGGACTGGAAATCAATATGGTGAAAGGAGAATGATTATGAAAAAATTGACTTCAATTATAATATTTGCGGCCGGTTTGGCTATGCTGTCCGGGTGTCTTGAAATAGAGACACCTGAAAACCGGACAGAGAAACCAGAGACGGAGCAGACAGCTGTCTATAAGATCGTTGCGCACAGGGGAGGCTCGGCTGAGTGCAAACTCCCCGACTGTTCTGTAGCTTCGCTGAAATATGCCATCAGTCAGAACTGCTATGCTTCTGAGGCTGATATTGTTCTGACCGGGGACAATGACATCTTGATCTGTCATCCTAACGGAAACGGACAGGTGAATGGTCTCGATCCAGCTACACATACGGTAGCTCAAATCAGAGCGGCTGGAAATTTGTCTAACGGTGAGCCCATACCGACATTGACGGATTTCCTCAAAATCGTGATGGACAAGAAGCTGAACCCGAATGGCATGAAACTCTGGCTGGATGTGAAGCGCTTAGCGGATGCTGAGCGTTCCATCAATGCCTGTCTGAGAGCTTCTGTGATCATTTCAGGAGCCAATGCCCAGAACTATTGCGAGTTTCTGATACCTACCGGCGAGGATATATTTATGGCGGTATGCGACAGGGTAATCAATGATTACAAAATCAATATAGCCTGGATGACATGTACGAATCCAGCAAATTATGCGGATCCGAAAGATTATGGCAAGGTATGGGCTCAGCTGGCTTACCGCAAGATTCTCGGTGACAATCCGGAGAGTAAATATCGTCCGTTGGATTACTTCAATGCCGGTCTTCCTCTTAGTATCTACGGAGCTGATGACGACAAGACCATGGCTGATGTAATACAGTATTATCCTAAGCTCAAGGCGATTTTTACGAACTATCCCGCGAAACTGATATCCAAACTTAGAGAGCAGAAATACATTGACTGATAATTTCAAAACGGCTTCTAAAAAAAATCCCCTGCACCGGTTGTGGCGCAGGGGATGATTTTTTTATCAGTTGCCGGCGAATGTCACTGTCGCAACGGAGCTTACAGTAATTGTTTTTGTGTCAGGGTCAGTTATATATACGAGAAATGTTGCTTCTTTGTCCATTTTCTTATAGTACTGGCCAGATACTGTCATCGTCAGAGTAGGAGACGATGTGCCGCTTATGATATATTTGCCTTTTTCATCATTCACGTTTACATCTTCTCCAAATCCGAAGTACGTGACACTTTGTATTCCGTTTTCCGGATTTGTAATTATCTGTGCTACGCACCAGGTATATGCCGCATTTTCCAAAACAGGATCCAGTTCTACTGACAAACTGAATGGAACACCGTCTTTCGCGGAAACATTCTTTGGCTGAGTCTTGATTTTCGGGGCTTTTTCACAATAGTACATTCCCTGGACGCGGCTACTTTCGTTGCCCGGAGTCATTAGCCAACTGTAACTTGTAGAGGTTATATTACTGTTGAAAATTTTTAAGACGCGATTCTCGCCAGGATTGTTCCAGTATAAGAACTGGTTGGCATTCATATCGACTGCATCAGTGATGTCAATGCTCTTGAGCTTATTGCCATTGAGCTGCAAAGCTTTAAGTTTGCTGCATCCTTTCAGATTGATTTCTGTGAGTTCATTGTCCGAGAGATACAAATAGGTGAGATTCGGGAAAATGCTGGCGTCAAATTTCTTCAATTTGTTTTCTCCCAACGAGATGGACTCCATGTTGTCATGCTTTCCAAAAGTTATGTTTGCTATCTGATTTCTTTCCAACTTGAGATTTTTCAAGCTGATGCAGTTGCTCAAGTTAATTTGCGTCAGTTGACATTTGTTGGCTACGAGATCTTGAAGTTTCGTGAGCTTGCTGACGTCCAATGTCTTCAGGTTCTTGCAGTCCGTAAGGTACAAGTATTCAAGATTTGTCAGGAATTCCAGTCCTTTACATGACTCAAGATTCTCTTTGTAGGTGTCAGGCATCGAAAAAGATGTTATCTTCGTTACTTCCGCATGCATGATCTTGTCCGAATCCTCAATCAAATTCTGATACTCCAATGCAGCTGCAAAAACTACGTCGAAATGCTCGGTAATGTCTTGATTCACTGTTACATCGCAGCTTCCTGTCACAAATCCGTCTGGAATAGATGCTGAAATTGTCGTGGTTCCGTATTTCTTGGCCGTTACCATGCCGTTTTCATCTACGTTTGCAACTTCTTCATTGTCAGAATGCCACACTAACGTGGAAAGGATTTTTTCCTTCTTGGTAGCATTCTCAGGAAGTGCAGTGACGCTCAGCTGTTTAGTCTCTCCTGCATTGATCACAAAAGAAGTAGGCTCGATGGTGATGCTTATTATAGCTACCTCCTCTGCTTTTTCTTTCTTGCAGTTTACCAGCAGGGGGATTGTCAATGCTATGATAAGCATGGTGGATAAAACTCGTTTCATAGTGTCCTTGTTTTAAATTGTTATTTGATATTTATTTGGTCTAAGTTTAGATTTTGCCAAAGATACACACGAAGTGGCGCGAAACAAATACGTAATTCTACGTATTTTCGCCATTCAACAGCTGTTTTATGATGCGTACGTATATGTGAAATTTCGGCGTATTTTTACAAGTGTGGAATAAAAACTGGATTCTAATGAAAGATTTTCACGATTGAGGCGTATATTAGTAAAAGAAAAACAAATATAATCATGAATACTACTTTAATTATTGCTGTCGTTGCAGTGCTTGTGGTGGCTGTTGTCGTAATCGTCTTGAATAAGGCCAATGCCGTGGT
>OHSI01001651.1_pt1 | contig 10964 bp, 9 predicted proteins | sample 1578641 | NCBI WGS metagenome assembly OHSI01 (sample SAMEA3879535, study PRJEB24766) | human gut metagenome | biome: human-associated habitat; feature: feces | place: USA | collected 1985/1987 | reverse complement strand
ACGAAGATGCCATAATGTTTCAACAAGGCTATGATGGAGACATAATGGAGGTTGAAGATGGTGAATCATTTGAAATCCCCAAAGGCTACGTGGCCAGTATAATTGAAGATGAACCTTATTATATGCTCTTTGAATACTTCGAAGGAAATTGGGACAAAGAAGAAATCTATGATGACATCGATGCAGGTTGGTACTCATTGAATGGGAATACCATCAAGAAAATCAAAGATTCAGACATTATTAACGAGTAAAATACAATGCAATAATGGATCCTATATACATTGATTACTGGATGCATGACACAATACACAGCATGTATCCAAACAGAGAAACTTACCCCAATCTCAAGCGTATAAGATGGTGGAATAGATACATTCAGCTTGCAACTGTATATCATCCTCAAGGATTAGGGCATATACATTACGAGATATGTCCTAATGGTTATTGGGAGCTGCATATAGAAGGCAGGTATGAACAAAAATGGGCTGATTTGGCACAATATCTGTATCTCCAGACACAAAACGACGACCGTCTTTCATGGTTCCCTCGTGGAGACTATGATATTGGCACTTGTAGATATGATCAGATGATAGAGGATGGCAACAGCTCAAAGTTCAAAGAGTATCTTCAAGAAATGGTAAATATCATCGATCCACTTCTTGTGAAATATAAAAATATCATCGAAGTTGCATACGATAATTCCGACTATGACCCAATAACCATAGAACCAATTGTTAATGGGAATACGGATGAAGAGGTTACTTTGGTTGACAACCTCTTGCTCGATGACATATTCCATCTAAACATCAGTATACCAGACTATCAACGCATATATTGTTGGGAGGAAAAAAATGTGCGTAGGTTGCTTGATGATATTCTCAATGCCGAGGGCGCATATAGGATGGGCGCCATCATCCTTCACCATCATGACAATGTATTTGACATCATCGATGGCCAGCAGAGGCTTGTTACATTATCCCTTATTCTAAGGAAACTTGGCTATGACGGTTCTCCTCTTTTGAAACTTAGTTTCGCCTCCAAAGAAGCTATGCATTACGTGGCTTATAATCGATTTATCATCGATAACTTCATCAATGCTAACGTGCTGACTGGTAGACATGAAAAGGTGAAATTCCTGCTTCGTAATCTGCAGTTCAGTGTGCTTATTCTCAATACTGATCAAATAGACCTTGCGTATACATTTTTCTCGAACGAAAATTCTAGAGGAAAGAGTCTGAGCGATTTCGATTTGCTCAAAGCTCATCATCTTAGATTTATCACAGACGATATGCAGGCGGGGCATCTAGCTAAGTCATGGGATAAGATGCTCAGCGATGCGAATCTCCATTATGATAATGATATTGACAAGCCGTATTATCGTTCGCTTGGCCTATATATCTTCAGGCTACGCAAATGGATGGGCAACGAAGACTGGGACGATTTCGCTAAGTACAAAATCAAGGATGAATATGAAGCCGCACCTGTGATAGATGAAATACCACCTTTCGGGGAGCAATTTTCTTATAAGGAATCAATTCAGGGCGGCACACATTTCTTTGCATTTGTGAAGCGCTTTGAGTATAAATATCATTTATTTGTACAGACGGATGAATTCAAATCAATTCATAAACTTGACAATCGAACACACTGGTGGTTTCGAGATGTTATAGAAACGTTTCTGTTCGCCTATTATCTGAAATTTGGAGTTGATTATCTAAGCGAAGCGCTATTGGCAATCAGCCGAATTGTCCTTCAGTTCCGCTTCGACTACAAAAAGGCTGATTATAGCCGCTTACTACGTCAAGCAGGAGATTCAGGAATTATCTATATGATTGATTGTGCAACTTCGCCTACATTCGCATTGGCTGAAATGGAGAAAAAAGTTCGCTCGCTTCCTTCTATAAATATCGACGTTTCTCCAGTGGCGAGAGATTTCAATCGACAACTTCGCGAATATCTCGCTCCCATAAGAAAACATATTGTAATCAATAAATTCAAACTTATTTAGCTATGGCCGACTCGATATTTTCAACTCGTCTAACTCCGGAAAAAATTGCCGGAACCGATAATGTATATTCCATTCCCATCTATCAGAGGTTATTCGAATGGGATAAGCCCAGAATAACCCAGCTCCTTGATGATATGTATCGAACATTCATTAAATCGCCAGAGACTCCATATTATATAGGCATGCTAACGAGTAATGATAATAATGAACTCATTGATGGCCAGCAGCGTTTCACTGTAACGATGCTATTAGGGATAGCCATGACAAAATATGATGGCATGGAGACAATCGGCACCCACTGCATTCATTGTGATTGGAAAGGCTTCCTAAAAACCAAGAGTGGAAGAATGCGATTAACTTTCTCATCAAGGGATGAGGATAATTCGTTCCTAAGGAATAATTGTAGTCCTTCGTTAGTTTACGAGAATCAATTTATGAAGGTAGGCCTTGATTGTATCCAAAACTTTTTGAATGAGAAATTTGATGATGATGAAAGTCGGAAAAAATTCTCGGCTTATGTATACTCGAATATGTCTCTCTTCATATCAAAGTTACCAAACCAGTATTCCCCGAAGGCTTTGAACAAATATTTCGAAACGATGAACTCTACAGGTAAGAATTTGGAAAACCATGAGATTCTCAAGGTTCGGATGCTTCAGGATGTCTGCAATTATGACAAGGTTATTCTAACCCGCATATGGAATGCGGTCAGCGATATGGATCAATATCTTATTAGGCAAAGGAAGAATGAGAAGAAAGATGAACTTATCGCAAGATTCAGAAGAGCATACGAAGCTGTGTCAAATAAAGATTTGGACGGACTATTCAGAGGAAGATTCATTAATCAGCTGTGTTATGATGAAGAAGAATACGAGAGCAAATTTAAAAGTATTGGTGATATTACTTCCAGTCCAGACAAACCTGAAAGGCAGCGTCTATCGAAAGGGAATGGATTCCATTCTATTATTTCTTTTTCGGAATTTTTGCTGCAGATTCTCTGGATTTCAGTAAAAGAAAAAAGCGGTAGCATTCAGACGGAAGAATTCTTTGATGTAAATAAATTGCAGAATACATTTAAGAAACACTGGAATGACATTGATGCTGATGATTTCATTCTGACCATGCTCCGATATAGACTGCTCTATGATTATTATGTGATAACCATATCTAATGATGATTCGAATTATTCCCTAAGAGCCGTTGCTAACGACAGCGATGAAATGGACAATCAATACGACAATGTATTGAAAATGTATGAGTCTATGCTATTTGTAAATTCATCGTCTCGTACATATTACTTTTGGCTTCCCGAACTTCTAAAGTTTGTTGATGGTAAGGAAAGAAGTTGTAGGGAACTATACCTATTCCTAAAACATATTGACGAGAAGCGGCACTCCTCAAAGGCTATTGAAGACATCTCTCAGTTATCCTTCAAGGTTGTCGACAGATATTGGTTTTGGAAATTGGATTTTATCATCTGGCAGAAGAGACGTGAAATATTTACTAGCGAGAGCGCGAGAAAAATTGCAAACAACTACGTGTTCAGACGTAATAGATCCATTGAACATATAGCGCCACAAACTCCCAAAGAAAACAGCACTCTTTCTCTTTCCAATGAGGACGAAAATTGCTTTGGCAACCTTGTTATGATTTCATCTTCACAAAATTCTGGATTACAAAACTCAACTTTCGAGATGAAACGATCAAAGGTGATTGATTTCATTCATAACAATCTAAACGGAACAATTGAAAGTCTGAAAATGCTTTTGATTTACCAGTATGAAAACTGGACAACAACAGAGATTTATGACCATCAAGAAAAATGCATAAAGCTATTAAATGATAGCTTTGAAATGAAAGAATAGAATAACCTTCTTTAGTTGAAAGGGCTGACTCATCACGAGCCAGCCCTTTCTCTATAAAAGCAAAAACAACACCATTGTTTTAATGTTAGTATTCACTATTTGTAGTTTATACTACTAATAGTATAAACATACCTTAGTATGACGATTAGCCTCTGTAGGCTTGTAGTCATCAATACCACCTTCGCTTACTTTGTTGATTCGACTACCATCTACACCTCGCTTTACCAACTCGTTATAGATGTAATCAGCTCTTGAAGCACTGAGCGAATTGTTGATTGGTACGGTGCCAGTTGCACTGTCGGCTGCGCCAGTAACAGACACTCTTAGATGGTATGCTTTAGCCACTCGCGCCAACTCATCGAGATTGAGAAGCTGCGAGGATTCTGTCAGGTCAGCAGTGTCTATCTTGAAGAAGAAGTATATGGGCGAACCAATGCACTTACTTCCTGAAGCCATCAATGAAAGATAATCACCTGCAGCTATACTATCAGCAGGAGTGTTCACTTGTTGACTGGCAGCATGAGTGGTGGATTGTCCATTCCATCCATGATTGGCCAGACGTGCACGAAGTGAGTTCAAGCCACTGTAGTCATTTCTTGGGTAACCATCATTCTCTTCATCGATGGAGGTATTCTTCAGCTTGTCGCCATAAGTACCAAGTAAGCCTTCAATCTCCAAGATTTTTTTCAACTGCGCAATCACGTTCGCATCCAGCGAGTGTTGCTTGCTGCGACTATGATTTTTCTCACGAAGAGCATTGGCGTAGTCTATCAGCCATTGGTTTTGTACTATGTAAGGCTTGGCATCTATCACCCTTTTCCATCCCACTTTGCCGATGTCGAAAGTTATACCAGCTGTTAAGCCAAGAAGATGATCACCTAACTCCCGGGAAGCGCCGCGGCCGTCGAAGTCTTTGAATGTAGTGGTGCCACCAAGTTCCATGGTTAAGTGTATCTTATTAGCCAGTCGGTATTGTCCAATCACACCGTAAGAGAATGCAAAGGGATGATGTCCGTTAGATTCGTTATGAAGAATCCCAAGCCCTACATAGGGTATAAGGTCAAACCTCGGGCGGTCTCGTGCATTATAGAAATGAGGTGTAATGTTCCACATCAAATCTCCATGCAAGGACTGATAGTCGCATGTCTGCGACTGGCTATCCTTAAATTGGAATCCTTGAAATGAAACACGAGAACCAACCGTTGGAGAGAACCATTTACCAGCTGAAATTGCCAGTGTAGGTTTCATCCTGCCAAACAGATCTTCACAGCCAAGCGGACTCCCGATGAAAGCGGAAGTGCCACCTGAGACGTTGAAGAACCAGTTGGATTTCCAATTGGAATATGCCACTTCGTTAGGAAGAAGCGTAGGCTCCAACGGCTTCAAAATTTCCTCCTGATGAAGGAGGTGCGTTTGCTTGATGCTGTCGGTTGGCAACACCGCACGCGCATTGATTTGCCCTTGAAAAGAGAAACCAAGTGTCAGTATGAATAATGTCTTTTTTATCATAAATCGAAAAAGCTATAATTCTATTCCAAGCGTTATGAATGGCACAATCAGCGTTTACGGCTCTTTCCACCAGCCGGACGCATCATCTTGCTTGCCATTCTCAAACAACGCCGTGCCCATTGACGACTGTCTTCGTCATCGTCACGGTCCCATTTGAGGTCGCTGCCACTACCACCGCCACCATGACCTTCAGCAAAGGTGGTTGCGTTGTCGAGATAACCCAAGAAGAGAAGAGTGGCACAATGAAGGATTTCAGAACCATGTTCTGCAAACTCTATCAATGGTGAGCCAGATAGGAATTTGAGTTCCTCGTCTGATAAAGACTCTCGGCGAGTTTGGAAGTCGTTAATCAGATTCTCCAGCATCGCATCCTTTACGAAACTGCCCACATTCTGACGTATCTCCTCAGAGTACTTAGCCGACTCTTCTTTAAGGTCGTCTGTACGTTGTTGAATGTACGATTGGTCCTCGTTCAAATCACGCAGCTTCTGGTCTGCCTCAGAAAGCTTCTCCTTTTTATCTGCCAGTTTGAGGTCAAGGTCGCTGAGTTCATGCTGCAAGTCACGGAGTCTGGCAGAAAGCTCGGCACTATCACCTTCCTGATTTCGAAGCTGTCGATGAAGTTCTGCAATGGTCTTCTCTTTTTCCGCTTCGAGATTAGTGACCATAGAAGTCAGACCTTTCACACGTCGTTCTGCCATTGCTTGTTCCGTTTGCAAGTCACGGAGAACCTTCTGATGTTGCTTAACTTCTTCCTCAAGAGAAAGGCACCAGGCATCTAAGTGACGGAAATACTCTTCGGATGTGCGTCTGCGTTTAGGCGTTCCAGACAGGCTTGTGCCACGAACCAAGTTCCAATGACGATTGATTTCTGCCAGTTCATCATGGAGCGCTTTGGTGCGAGCTGAGAACTCGAATTTGTCCTTACCTGCAAACATCTCTTTGAACGCAAACTTACCATCTTTGATGGGCATGATTGTGCAATGGAGATGCGGTGAAGTTTCGTCCAAATGAGCATAGAATCCAATGATGTTTTCCTCACCATATTTGTCACATATGAATGTGTACATATCCTTTGCCCAGTTCTCAAATTCAGGCATCCGTTTGAGTGAATAATTCTCTTCGTGGTCACCGGCACCATATACGACCTCTTGACTTCCGAAAGCCAATTTGCGCATAGGTTCTTGAGACCCACTCAAGATGAAATCAACCACTGTGCGGAAACGAGGCTGTGCCAACCCTGCATTCGGGTCTTTGATTCCCCTTTGCTTCAGATTTTCAGCCATGCGCTCAGGCATGGACTTCCGCTTATCAATCGGTCGGATAACCCCACCTTTGGTAATCTCGAAGTTCAGGCGCTCACGACTGCGATCGTAGTTGCCTTTGCTGATGGCGTGCTTCCAAGCAGCCTCAGACCAATTACGTTGGTGCTCATCGCTCTGCCCTGAAGAGAATCCCTTCAATACGTTGAAATGGAGCACCTGTTTTGCTGTTTCATTCATATCTCTGATATGCTTAATCGTTGAAAAATTACCTGTCCCAGCTTGCTGCTTGTCTGGACACTCTCCCGAAGACTTTCAGTCGGAGGGGTACTGAGTTACCCACTTCCTTATTTCGTGGACAACGGGCAAGCCCGGTGCGCTAAAATAGCCAAGTCCGCAGGATTACTGCAATATGACCATCGGAAGAACTATAAGAGGCACGTAAAGCTCGTAGAACAGGCTTAATTGGGCTTCAAAGAAGACTTATATGCCAGAATGTTGCTCTGCTGCATCGGAGCCATTAGAACGGCTCAAACCGCATCGCTGAGTTGGCGATAAGTAGAACAGATTTGCTGGAATGATTTTGAACTTTCCTCCGAAACCAATTTGAGAGTTGTGGGCACTCCTTTCAGAACGACTAGAGGCAACTCTTCTAAGAGCAACAGCAAAGCTTCCCATTTCTGAGAAAGCTGCTCCACAAAGAAAGAATAAAGCAAGTCACATAGAACTGTGTACTCTACCTTTTGTTTGCTGGCATGGAATAGCGATGCGGTCAAAGAACAGATGAAGGTTCTGATGATTTCATCTTCGGCGTTACGGAGCATATCCGCGTTGCAATCTGGCACGGTCGATTTGAAATGCTCAATACCACATGCGGTGATGTGTACACACATCTTGGCTACGTCATGGTTGTTGGCTTTACCGGAACTCCATAGACTAATGGTGTAGTCTATCATAAAGTCTAAGTGATGAACGACTTCCAGATTTGAAGGCTTGCCGTTGGTCATACAATGCATGGAGATTACGAAGCTTTTTACAAGAGGTTCTTTGTCCAATTGGCCGAGCGTTGTAAGTTTGTCTAAGAAACTTCTTACTGTGGCTCGATGCCAATGCCATTCTTCGGCGAGCTCCGAGATGGTTGTGACAAACTGGTATTCTTTAAGCTTAGGAATGCTTCCTTTGGGTACACTGTTTGGGACGTAGCGTACAGCAGCCTTGTTCAGAAGAGAGCAGTAGGCTTGCAACTTACTATGCCGGTCGCTTTGTCGATCCTGCATAAAGTCCCACACCTCAAGGCTGCTACGAACTTCTGTCTTTTCTATTGATATATTCTTCATTGAATAATTCTTGATGTAATTGAGATAAGCGAGTGTGTCATAAGGCCAAATACCATAAGAGTAGTGCCACTTCCAAATGGCACGCTCACAGGGTGCGCTAAAAGTAATGTTTGACTATCGTTTCACGATGTTTCAGCAGTCCTTCGACAAAGGCATCATCCTCGATGCGTTTCATGATAGCCTTAGACGGATAGAAAGTAGCTGCCAGAAGAATGAAGCCTACAAAAAAAGAAAAACTGAACAGATGCGGCGTGTACAGAAGCACGAGACATAGCAGTCCCATGGCAGAGTAAATCTTGGTATCATTTTGTACCAACTTCAAAATTCGTTCTGTCCAACGGAAGTTGAAGAAGATAAGACACAGCACTGATGAGATCAATACACCAGGTTCGTTCGGCATTATAACATGAGCACCATAATGTGCCATAATCAATGCCCCCAATGTGTAGAGCTTACGAAACTTCTCTACAAAGATCATCCTTAAACAGAACTTCTGCATAAGCAGCGAGTTCTTCTTGTAAAACCTTGCCGGCACTACAAGGAGCGCCAGCAAGGAAAACAACAGTATAATCGCACAAAGACTGAGAACCATATCAATTTTTATTTTTAGTATTCAATATCCGATAATTCTAACTTGATGATGCCATAGGTGGCACGATAAACGATTTCCTCTACATCATCAATTGTAAGTTTATTGAGTAGCAACCTTTGCTTGAAAAGTCGATTACTCTTTTTCATTTCAGCTACAGCCCTGTCCAGTTCAGGGAACGGTATGAACCATAGATGGCCATAGTTGTAATGCCACTTGTTGTGATAAGCCCGCAAGGGGAGTGTCCTGCATGGAACTACTCTTATTCGATTATAACTGACCACAACAAAGCAAACATATCTGCAAGTCTTCCCCACATCAATCCATGTACTATGCCTATCGATAATCGATGTGATTTCCTTATATAAGCACTCTCTCATGAATTGCGTATAAAGGGCTGTTTAGTTGATGAAGTAGCTCAATACCTCAAACTTGTTTTGTCTATATTTGAAGGAACCGGTCTTAGCGTGCAGCTCCAAGTCATTACACAAGTCACCGCCCATAAACTCAAGCGAATCGAAGATGGTTACTGTTACACGGTTAACAAGACCGTTGCCATCAATCATGACGTTCATCTTATACATGTGACCAAACGCCGGGTTTGTGTAGGCACAACAGCAATGACCGAACGAGGTGGAGGTTGACGGCACCATGTGGTAGAGTATGATCAACTCCATTTGGTCTTCAAACATGTTCATAATATCCTCTAGCGAAAAAGCCTGGGGAAAGTTAAACTCAAGCAGGATGTATTCGTCATAAATGATGGGCTTCTTCATCCATGATTTGTGAATAAGCTGTGGCAATTGCTCTGGCACATCAGCCATGAATTCTTCAAAATACTTGCGTAGCATATGTTCTAATTTAATAGTTTGCGATATACAGTTTCAAGAGCAGCGGCACAAAGGCGCTTTTCTCTTTGGTGTTAAGACGAGCATTCAATTTGTTGATTGTAGGCTGAGCATCTTGTGCCACATGTTTGAAGGTGGCCATTTGACTTTCAGTGAGCAGTGCTAAGCCAAAATCATCGATAAGTACAAATGGTTGAGAAACCATCCAGATGTAGGCCGAGTATTGAGTCGCTTGCTTAGCGCGTCCACCCTTAACGTCCTTGATGCAGACTTGTGCATTGAGCAACAGTCTTTGGTTAGTACGCATAGCCATATATATCACAGCATCCTTTGAAGTAAGTTCGGGCGTACCTGAATTTTGGTAGATGAGAGCACAGACCTCTTCTGTAGAATGCGTAATCTCGGATAAAGAATGACTTGAAAGTTTGTGCATATTTGAGAGGAATCCTTTGAAAAAGCAATCCTCTTCTTTGATGAAATCCATAAGCTCAGCTTTCTTACGAATGCCATTCTTTAGCGTTCTCGAAAGAAATTGTTGATATTTGGCGATAAGCTGTTTGTCATCTTTGAATGCAGCTTGTTTTTCCAAAGCATTGAAAAATGGCTCAGCTTCAGATTTAGCGGCAATTATAGAGGTGTCTTCAGCGTAAGCAGATAGCTCTATCTTCAACTGTAGTACATCTGTGTAACTTCTTTCTTTTGACAATGCCAATCTGGTAAGCTCCGTTCTGATAGAATCATCCAGATGGCTAAAAGAGCTCATTGGAAAATAGTGGGGCTTTTGAACTGTATCTTTTCGGATGCAGCAGATGGCCGAGTCGCTCAACTGCCCCCAATATTTCATGTCGGAAATGAATGAGTTGATTTCCGGCTTATCCTTCTCTTTGAGTTCTTTCAGAAAAGCACGGCATTCTTCTATAGCCTCATTAGAATTGGAAAAACTCAAGTTCCGGCTTGGAGTAGAGCACGAAACAAGTCCCAATGTGGCAAACAGTATGGAAAAGAAAGTGGCATACATTTGAATGCGAAGCGGCAATCTAAAGTATGAAAACTGGCGATTTGATTTGCAACAGCTTTCTCCAGCACCTTCTTGCATGTTGATATTGGCTATTTTCATTATTATATCTATTAAATTCAGATTTTGTTTTTAATTTTGATATGTCCTTTCTGACATACCCAATTTTGGAAATTCTAAGTTATTTTACAAGCTTTTTCGACAAATCTATTTTCTGCTTAATGAAAAAAAATAAAAAAAAAGATGGAGATTTTAAATTTACTCTCCAATGTATTAAAACGGAATTTGTTTTATTTTGAAAATTTGATTTTCTCTAAAATAAAATTTCGATTTTGCCAAAACTTCAAACAATACTTATGAATATCGCTTATATCAGTATATTGGCTAGTGCGCAGTCTGGCGCATCCACAGCAATAAACCCTATCTTCTGGCTAGTTCCGGTTGCATCCATAATTGCCCTTGTATTCGCATACAATTTTTACAAGGGTATGAAAAAGGAGGACGAAGGCACCGAGATTATGCGGAAGATAG
>OHSI01001648.1_pt1 | contig 10981 bp, 6 predicted proteins | sample 1578641 | NCBI WGS metagenome assembly OHSI01 (sample SAMEA3879535, study PRJEB24766) | human gut metagenome | biome: human-associated habitat; feature: feces | place: USA | collected 1985/1987 | reverse complement strand
TGGAGCGACTCGTATCCGTTTGGCTTTGGGTTTGACAACCAGTCTCTAAGTCTGTGCGTGTCAGGCTCGTATTCCTCTGTCACATAAGAATATACCTTCCAGCAAAGGTCCACTTCGCTCTTGTGGTCGGTGTCGCAGTCGATGATGAACCTTATGGCGAAAACGTCATAGACACCCTCGAAGGGAACCTTCTGCTTCTGCATCTTCTTGTAGATGGAGTAGGCGGTCTTGGTCCTGATTTTCAGTTTGTATCTGATGCCTGCATCGGACAGTTTCTTCTCGAGAGGACGGATAAATTCCTCAGAAAGTTTCACCCTGTCTTTCTCGGTGGCTTTCAGTTTGTTGGTGATGAGGCGGTAATCCACAGGATCGGCGAACCTGAAGTAGATGTCCTCAAGTTCGCTCTTGATATTGTAGAGTCCAAGCTGGTGGGCGAGCGGAATGTACAGCATCAATGTCTCCAGGATCTTTCTTTCACGGGAAAGCTTCGGGAACATTTCCAGATGCCGCATGACTTCCAGACGGTCAGCGATTTTCAGTACCGTCACCCTCGGGTCTGTAGAATACTGGACAATCAGTTTCTTGTAGTTCTCCGCCTCGAGACGGGTGTCCTTCGGCTTGATGGTAGCGATCTTGTCGAGCCCCTCCACCATCTTGTACACTTCGGAAGGAAATCCCGCAGACTTGATGTCGTAGTCAGGATGTTTCCTCAATGTCTCGTGCAGGAAAACTGCAGCGGCGCACTCTGCCTGCAGGCCTATTTCATCAGAAACGATCAGGGCCACATTCATCGGATGCTCCAGGAACGGATGACCGTTGTCCCGCAAATCATCTTTCAATGCATCTGACGCAATCTGCCAGGCACGGCGCACCAATGCCTTGCCTTCTTCACTATAATGGGGGAATTTGTCTTCAATCAGTTCCATATTCACACCAAAATTGTCAAGTCCAATTACAAATATACAAATTATTGTTAAATTCGGGCATTTATGACGAAATGATGGGAAAAATCGGAAAGAAAGTGGCTGTGATAGGCGGCGGAGCGGCAGGTTGCTTCGCGGCCGTGAATATGAAGGAAATGAATCCTGACCTGGACGTAACTGTCTATGAGGCAGGCCCTGAACTGTTGGCTAAAGTCGCAGTCACGGGAGGAGGCCGCTGCAATCTTACCAATTCGTTTGCCGAGGTCCGCAGCATCGAATCCGTCTATCCTCGGGGTTTCCGTCTGATGAAGCGCCTGCTCAGGGAATTCAGCAACACAGACGTATGCGACTGGTTCGAAGGCAGGGGAGTGCGGCTTGTCACCCAGAGTGACCAATGCGTTTTCCCGAAATCGCAGCAGTCTTCGGAAATCATTGAGACACTCGTGGCCGGAATGAAGGCTGCCGGTGTCAATGTAGCTGTCTCTCATCGTCTTACGTCTGTCCTGGACACTGATGGCGACCAACCGGAACGCTATAAACTGTTATTCGACACAGGCCGTGGCTCAGAAATACATCAGACCGAGATATATGCTGACATTGTCCTGATTACGACAGGAGGCAGCCCCAAAAAGAGCGGCTTGTCCATGTTGGATGGCCTCGGGCTCGAAATCATTGATCCTGTCCCGTCCCTTTTCAGTTTCAATATAGGCGCGCCTGAGGTGTTGGCGGAAATCCGAAGGGGAAACGAAAGTAAGTCATCATTGGCGGAAGCGGGAAAGGGGAGAGGAGTACAGGTGGCATTGGCCGGAACCAGGAAGCGAGACGGTGAACTCTCTGCATTGATGGGAATCGTGACCGAAAACGTGGTGACCGGACTTGCAGGCACTAAGTTCAGGGCAGAAGGCCCGCTGCTGATTACCGACTGGGGGATGAGCGGTCCGGCAGTGCTGAAACTCTCTTCATATGCAGCCAAGTACCTCGCGGAACAGAACTATTCCGCAGAACTCATGGTGAACTGGGCCGGAAAGATTACGGTGCCGGAACTGGAGTCTATGCTGAGCCGCATTTCATCCTCCGCATCCCGGAAGATGAGTGCAAACGTCGGCCCGGACTTTTTGAACAACAGATTGTGGACATACCTTCTGTACCGTGCGGGAATCCCGGCAGACAGGCGTTGGGCTGAAATCGGTTCCAAGGGGCTCAACAGAATAATATCCACATTGACCTCGGACATCTATCCTGTCGTAGGACGGAACAAGTTCAAGGGCGAGTTCGTCACTTGCGGAGGCGTGTCGCTCACAGACATTGACCCGAAAACATTGGAGGCGCGTCAGCATCCCGGACTCTACTTTGCGGGCGAAGTAACTGATGTTGATGCTGTTACGGGAGGATTCAATCTTCAGGCGGCCTGGACTATGGGATGGGTGGCAGCTCGCGCAATCGCGCAGAGTTAGTCGTTTTTCCAGACTTTCAGATACTCTTCCAGGGCCCACATTTCGTCGCGGTACCTGGCTGCTGCGGCATAATCCAGTTCCGCTGCGACTTTCTTCATCTTGCGGCGTGATTCCTCGGCGGATTTCTCCACCTGCTCCCTCGACATTGACCTGATTACAGGGTCCTGAAGCACGGCTGCGAGGTCTGCGCGGATGTAACCGTCCGTGTAGGCGGTATTCGTGTCGCGTTTCGAGTCGTCACCCAGGCCCACGGTTATCCTGCCCTTGCCCAGAGCACTCGGGTCCGGTATGAATGTAGGCGCATCGTATGAGTTGGATGCGGTGACGCGGCCCTGACTTTTCGCTGCATCGGGATTGCCCCCAAGCTCGGCCAGCAGAGTGTTGTGTTTGACTTCCACCTGTTTAGGGGTAATGTGATGGATACGGTTGTATTCAATCTGCTTGCTGCGGCGCCTGTCCGTCTCGTAGATGGTCTCCTTCATCGACCTCGTCACGGAGTCCGCGTACATTATCACCAGACCGTGAACGTTTCTCGCAGCGCGTCCGGCGGTCTGTGTCAATGCCACCTGTGACCTCAGGAATCCTTCCTTGTCAGCGTCCAGAATCGCCACGAGCGAAACGGAAGGGATATCCAGTCCCTCACGCAGGTTCACGCCGATCAGCACATCGAAGAGTCCGTTCTTGAAGTCCTCGATAATCTCCACGCGCTCTGCGGTATCCACGTCGGAATGGATGTAGCGGCATCTGACGCCCCTTTTTCCGAAGAAATCGTCCAGTTCCTCCGCCATTCTTTTGGTCAATGTCGTGACCAGTACCCGCTCATCCACTTCTGAACGCTTTCTGATTTCTTCCAGAAGATTGTCCACCTGGTCGTGTGTAGGGCGCACTTCAATAGGCGGGTCCAGCAATCCTGTAGGTCTTACGACCTGCTCCACCACCAGGCCTTCCGACTTGTTCAGTTCATATTCTGAAGGGGTGGCGCTGACATATACCGTCTGTCCCGTTATCGATTCGAACTCGTCGAAAGTAAGCGGCCTGTTGTCCGCAGCCGCAGGAAGACGGAATCCGTATTCTATCAGAACCGACTTTCTCGAATGGTCGCCTCCGTACATCGCCCTGATCTGCGGGATGGTCACGTGGCTCTCATCTATGAAAGTGACGAAATCGTCAGGAAAATAGTCAATGAGACAGAATGGTCTCTGCCCGGAACTTCTTCCGTCGAAATATCTGGAATAGTTTTCGATTCCGGGACAATATCCCATTTCCTTTATCATTTCAAGGTCATATTCCACCCTCTGTTTCAATCGTTTGGCCTCAAGTCCCTTGCCGATGCTCTCGAAATACTCCATCTGTTTTACGAGGTCGTCCTGGATGAGGCTTACCGCTCTTGTGGATTTTTCCTTGGTGGTGACGAAGTTGCCTGCCGGATAGATAGGCACCTCGCTGAGCCTCTCGATCGTGGCACCTGTAACAGGGTCTATGAGAGAAAGAGCGTCTATTTCGTCTCCGAAGAACTCTATACGGACAGCCTCGTCGGAGCCTCCCAGATATACGTCCACGGTATCTCCGCGCACACGGAAAGTGCCGCGTTTGAAATCAGTTTCCGTCCTGCTGAAAAGCGCATCTACCAGGTGGTAAAGCAGGCGTGTTTCGCTAATCTGCTGACCTACATGCACCTGCACGGTCTGGCTGTGGAAATCCTGAGGGTTGCCTATGCCATAGAGACACGACACGCTCGACACCACGATGACATCCCGGCGACCGGACATGAGAGCCGAAGCTGCGCTGAGCCTTAGCTTGTCGATCTGCTCGTTGATGCTCAGGTCCTTTTCAATATAGGTGTCAGTCGTGGGTATATATGCCTCCGGCTGGTAGTAGTCGTAGTACGAAACGTAATACTCCACGGCATTGTTCGGAAAAAACGACTTGAACTCGCCGTAGAGCTGGGCGGCCAGCGTCTTGTTGTGGCTGAGAATCAATGCCGGCCTCTGCAGCTTTTCTATGACATTGGCCATGGTGAAGGTCTTGCCCGAGCCTGTCACTCCGAGCAGCGTCACCGCATCCGAACCCTGTCTTATGGCCGAACAGATACCCTCAATCGCTTCCGGCTGGTCTCCGGACGGTTTATATTCCGATGATATTTTGAATTGCATAGCACTCCCGCATTTCCGCCAAAGATACTGCTTTAAAAAATAACCTGCACCATCTTTGGGAATCTTTTCGGCAGATGCTACCAGTTGTCGGTGCGGAACGGAACTGCAGGAAGATTTATTGCGCCTGTCAGATTGCCCTTCTGGAAATCGCGGAAACAGTATCTTACCGCCACCGGCTCAGAAACTTGTTCACAGGTTACGACTACCGAGTGGTCCCGGCGCTCCGCCTTTGCAGGATGGAATACTCTGTCTTCTCCAGCCACCTCGAAGCCCTGGATGTCGTGCCACGGGCTCAATGACGTGTACTGCGTGTTGGTGAAATTCACGATAACCTTGTTGCCTTCCACCGTAAAGTCCTTGAATTCAGGGCCTTCGCAAGGCAGTGACGACATCCCGTAAGTCCTGTTGAGTGCCAGCAGGGCCAACCGTTCTCCCACTCCGCGTTTCTGACACGGGTGAATCTGGTCCGCTTCATATTCATATACAAGGTCATTGGTGCATACAATTCCGCTGTTCGGAATGAGTTTCACGGCATTGTGCTGTGCCTCTCTTATGCGTGCTCCGGTAGTGCCGTCCCCGCCATATTTCCACGGCGCCAGTTCGACCTCATAGAACGGGATCTCGCCCTGTCCCCACAAATCTCTCCAGATGCTTACCATTTTCGCGAGCCTTTCCGCATAATATCCGTACAGGCCGGCATTGGTCTCGCCCTGGTACCAGAGGAAGCCCTTGATGGTGTAATTGCTTACAGGAACGAGCATTCCGTTGTACATCACATAGGAAGACGTGCAGTTGTACCATCCGCCGGGGTCCTTCTTGGGTTCGTGAGAATTGGACGGTAGGGTGTTCTCCTCGTAGGAATATACCACCTCCTTGGGCAGCCAGCTCTCCACGGCCGAACCTCCCCAGTTGCATGCTACGATACCTACGGGCACGTCCAGGGCCGAATTCAGCATTGTGGCGAAGTACCATCCTGCAGCGGTGAACTTCATCGCGGTCTCAGGTGTGGTCTCCACCCATTTGCCCTCCACGGTATCCTGCGGGGTCAATGCCCCTGTTTTAGGGATTTTCACTTCCCTGACTCTGTCTTTCCATTTCCCGGCTGTCAATATTGCCTCCTCAGCACCTTCTATAGGGCATGCATAGAAGCCCTCAAGCGGCATTTCCATGTTCGACTGGCCGCCGCACAGCCATACTTCCCCGATCAGGACATCTGTCAATGTGACAGCTCCGTCCTTGTCCGATATGGTGATGCTTTCCTTGTTGTAACTTGCTGAAGGAGTGTTTATTGCGACTTTCCATTTGCCGTCCCCGTCAGCTGTGGTGCTGTATTTTTCGCGGGACCAGGAAACCTTTACATTGATCTTCGCGGAAGGGGTTGCGGTGCCCCAGATATTGGCGCTGCTCTGCTGCTGCAGGACCATGTGGTCGCCGACGATCTGTGGCAGGCGGATTTTCGCTGTCGCGTCGGTCTGGGTCAATGTCAATGCTGCCGAGACTGCCACGGCAACCAATGAAAACAGGTGTTCTCTCATAATATATTCAGATTCAGTCGGTTATTTGTTCGATGTCCGTTCTATGATTTCAAGACACATTCTGCTGTTGTGGTACGGGCATTTCCAGAATCCGGCCTTGTCGTCATCCCTGTTTGTAGTTCCGCCCGCCTTCAGGCTCCAGAACCATTCGCCCGAAACCTTGTCCACAATGTGCTCTTTGATGAATTTGTAGGTGTCCACGGCTTTTGTCAATGCGTTTTCATCTCCGGTGAGTTCATAGATGTTCAGGTACCCTACGACTGTTTCAGCCTGCACCCACCAGTGCCTGTCTGCATCCACTGCTCCGCTGTCCTTATGGAATTCGTAGAGCATTCCGCCTCCGGGGATATAACCTTCTCCTGCTGCATCTGCGATCTTTACGATGTCCGGCAGAATCTCGTCGATATCCTCCCTGATTACGCTTGCTGCCTCGTGGAGAAGCCAGGACGCCTCGATATCGTGTCCGAAAGAAATGATAGAATATTTGCTGTTCCAGTCATCGTCGAAGAAAAGTTGCAGGTGGCCGGTACTGCGGTCCAGAATCTTCTCCCGGAAAATGTACAGCAGATTGGCAATCCTCTTCTTCAGCCTTTCATCTCCGCATACCCGGTAGAGATTCGTATATGGCTCAATGATATGGAGATGCGTGTTCATGGTCTTGTGCTCATTCGCATCTTTCTCGCTCAGCCTCATGTCGGCTATCGGCTGCCAGTCTCGGGTCAATGCCTCGAGATAGCCGTTCTTCACATTGTCAAAACTATATTTTTCAATGTCATTGAAAAGTCTGAGCGCGTAGTCCTCCGCCTCTTTGTCCCCGGTTGCGCGTGCATATTCGCTCAGTCCGTAGATGGCGAATCCGAGAGCGTAAATCTGCTTTTTAGTGTCGAGCGGTCTGCCATGGCTGTCCAGGCTCCAGAAAACTCCGCCGTATTCCTTGTCATAGAAGCGGTCGATGATTTCCCGTTTTGCACGGGTTGCCGTCTCGATATATTCTTTCTTGCCGAGCACCCGGAATGCCGCCGAGAACGCCCACAGGATGCGTGCGTTGAGGATGGCTCCTTTAGGGGCATCCGGGTCCGCGCTTCCGTCGCCGCGGATTCTGCCTAGAAAACCACCATGCTCTGTATCAATGCATTGCTGCATCCAGAACGGCAATATGTTTGTCTCGAGTTCCTGCAGCGCCTCTTTACGCAAAAAATTCAGTTCAGTGTTCATTTTGATCAATGTTGTTGTCTGCAAATGTACATCATTAGTGCTTAGAATGTATGTCGGCAGAACCCGTTTGATGAAAATTATTGATAATTGTTAAAAAAGTATCAAAAAATGAATATATTTGCGTGAAAGCATAAAAACTGATAACCTTATTTCAGCTATGAGTGAAGTTCTTACGGAAATTACACAATTGTCGGAGCTGGACTGCTTCCATATTGTGGAACGTCACAAGACGGAATTTACATATCCGCTTCATCGTCACAGGGAGTTTGAGTTGAACTTTGTGGAGCATGGAGCGGGGGGCAGGCGTATTGTAGGTGACAGTATGGAGACCATAGGGGATTACGACCTGGCGCTTATTGCGGCTGAGAATCTGGAACATGTCTGGGAGGACGGCAACTGCAAGAGCCCGGACATCAGGGAGATAACCATCCAGTTTTCTCCTGATTTCCTTGGTGAGAGCATCCTTGCTAAGAACCAGTTTGACTCCATCAGGAAAATGCTCAAGGCTGCAGACCACGGGATCTCTTTTCCGTTGTCCGGCATCATGAAGATATATCCGTACCTCGATACGTTGTACAATGAGAAAGACCATTTCGTCCAGTTCCTCAAGTTCCTGTGGATTCTGGAAGAACTGTCGAAGTCGGATTACAAGATATTGGCCAGCAGCTCGTTCGCCCATTCGTCGCGTAATCAGGAAAGCCGCAGGGTGACCAAGGTCAAGCAGTATATCAATGACCATTATGCCGAACAGCTCCGTCTGGAAGACCTGGCGTCAATGGTGGGCATGAGCCCGTCCGCTTTCAGCCGTTTCTTCAGGATGCGCACCGGTAAGCCGTTGTCTGACTACGTTTTGGACATTAGGCTCGGCTATGCTGCGAGGATGCTGGTGGATTCGACGAAGAACATTTCTGAAATATGTTACGAGAGCGGTTTCAACAACCTGTCCAACTTCAACCGTATCTTCAAGGCCAAGCGCGGGATCACGCCGCGTGATTTCAGGGCGCTGTACAAGAAGAACAAGGTGATCGTGTAGGCTTTTTGGCTGATTTATGTCAATATTATATTTGTTTGGAAGATTCTCTCTGGTTAACTTTGCACGGTTTCCGATATGGGCGGCAGCGCTGAATAACTGTGCTTGTCCATGCGGAAAAGTGAGAGATAACACTTGAACAATATATATGAGAAAATCGACATTGACAATCGCATTGGCATTGACACTGGCATCCTGCACCGGAAAATCATCGTTCTGGCGCATTGAAAACGGCAAATTCCAAAGAGGTGACGAGCCGTCTTATTTCCTCGGTACAAATATGTGGTACGGACCGCTTCTGATGTCCGATACTGAAGCGGCAGACCCGGAGCGAGCCTGCGCGGAACTTGATTCGCTTGCGGCATTGGGCGTGACCAATCTGCGTGTGCTTGTGGGTGCTGACGGCCAGCCTGGCGTGAAGTCCAAGGTGGAGCCTGTGCTTCAGACATCTCCTGGAGTCTATGATGAAAAAGTTTTTGTCGGACTGGACCGTTTCCTGAATGAACTCGGCAAACGCGGAATGTCAGCAGTCCTGTATATGAACAATGCCTGGGAGTGGTCAGGCGGTTTCGGTCAGTATCTGGAGTGGGCCGGTGCCGGCAAGGCATTGAGTACCAATGATGCTACATGGGATGAGTATCGCGCTTTCACTTCCCGTTTCATGACGGATTCCGTAGCGAAGTCATTGGCCGCTGACAATGTCCGCCATATCGTCTCGAGGGTGAATACGGTGACCGGCAAGCCGTACAAGGACGATCCTGCGATATTCTCCTGGCAGATCTGCAATGAACCGAGATGTTTTTCTGAATCCGACACTGTCAAGGCGGCATTTTACGACTGGATGTGCGCGACAGCGGCATTGATCAAGTCCATTGATCCTAACCATATGGTTTCCAGCGGCAATGAGGGCAGTTTCGGCTGCGAGTCCGACATGCCTCTTTATGAGAAGATCCATGCCTGCCCGGACATTGACTATCTGACGATTCATATCTGGCCATTCAACTGGACTTGGGCCCGCAAGGATTCGTTGGCTGAGGATTTGCCAGATGCTATTCAGAAGACAAATGAGTATATATATGCGCATCGTGCTGTGGCTCAGAGGCTTGGTAAACCTGTAGTGCTCGAGGAATTCGGTTTTCCGCGTGACGGTTTCATGTTCGCTAAAGGGACTCCGGTTACGCTCAGAGACAGGTATTATGCCAATATCTTCTCACGTCTGGAGTCTTCTGCCAAAGAGGGCGGCCTTCTCGAGGGTGTGAATTTCTGGACGTGGGGCGGACTTGCAGGACAGTCTGCAGAAAACGTCTATTGGCAGACGGGAGATGATTATTGTGGCGACCCGGCTCAGGAACAACAGGGCCTGAATTCAGTATATCTGTCTGATACATCCACCGTTGCCCTTATAAGGGAGACCTGCGCCGCTCTCCGCAATACCAGATAATTGAAAAAAAACTAATAATCATGCAGAAAAATCTTTCAGAGAAAATAGGATACGGCTTCGGTGACATGTCGTCATCGATGTTCTGGAAAATCTTTTCCTATTATCTTCCGTTCTTCTACTCCAATATCTTCGGTCTGAGTCTGGCTCATGCCGGAACGCTTATTCTGGTGACCAAGCTCTATGACGCCGTGTCTGACCCTGTTATGGGACTGATAGCTGACAGGACCAATACGAGGTGGGGTAAATATCGTCCGTACCTTCTGTGGATAGCAGTGCCTTTCGCATTGGCCGGAATCCTGGCTTTCTTCACGCCTCAGACGGACAACTATACCTTCAAGCATATCTACGCATACGTCACCTATATTCTCATGATGACGGTATATACCGCTATCAATGTTCCTTACGGAGCAATGTTGGGAGTCATGTCTGATGACGCGAGGGAAAAGTCAATGTTCTCCTCATTCAGAATGTTCTTCGCCTTCATCGGAAGTTTCGTGGCAATGGGCTCGTTCGAACCGCTTCTCAGACTTCGTGGGGCGATTATGGGCACTCTGCCGCAGAACTGGACCATCGCGGATTCCGCTCCTATGGACTGGACCGTGGCATTGATAATAATAGGCAGCATATGTGCGATTCTCTTCCTGCTTTCTTTTGCGATGACGCGGGAGCATGTGACTGAAGCCCAGATGCTGAAGCAGAACGCAGGAGTGGTGGCTGAGGAACCTGTACGACAGTCGTCAGTCTGGAACGACCTGCGTTGCCTTGTTTCCAACGGGCCGTGGTGGATGCTGCTCGGAGGCGGTATTTCCGTGCTCCTGTTCAACTGTATCCGAGGCGGGGCTGCGGCATATTATTTCGCTGATGTGTTGGGCGTCAATGCGGTATTTACATTGGCCGCCTTCCTTACCGCCGGAGAAATCGCACAGCTTGTAGGTGTCATCGTGACCGTGCCTGTTTCAGAGAAAATCGGAAAGAAGGCGACCTTCCTGTCTGTCCTCACCATCATTTCCGTGCTTAGCGTGATTGTGATGTTCTTGCCTGACACGCCTGCGGGAATGTGGACATTGATGGTGCTCCAAGTATTGATATGCATCGCAATCGGTATCAATTCGCCTCTGCTTTGGACAATGTTCGCGGACGTTGCGGATTATTCGGAACTGAAGAACGGCAATGCCTCTACAGGTCTCATTTTCTCCTCATCCTCAATGGCCCAGAAGTTCGGTGCCGCAT